>MDSV01119201.1_pt1 | contig 21960 bp, 22 predicted proteins | sample 810851 | NCBI WGS metagenome assembly MDSV01 (sample SAMN05326640, study PRJNA326480) | marine metagenome | isolation source: seawater | place: Atlantic Ocean: North East | collected 2012 | reverse complement strand
GATAAGGCTAATGCTAAATTAAAAGCCTGATATGACTGGCAATAGAAATATTTCATTTTTGTGACTTAACAAAAGATAATATTGTTTTTTTATTATTAACATAAAAGAAACAAGCCAATAAGAGTACTACTAATACTTTTAGTACAATAGAAAAGAAAACACTCTCTATTTCGGTGTATGTAAATGCTAAATATATCCCCATTAGAAGAGAAAATGCAGGTATAATCTTTTTCCAATTATATGGAATAAAAAAAGTTTTCTTAGCCATGAAATAGGAAGAAACAAATACTGCAAAGAAAGAAATCAAAGTAGCATAAGCGGCGCCCATAATTCCTATTCGAGGAATAAGTATGTAGTTTAGAAGAATGTTTAAAACTGCCGACAATAAGGTTATATACATTACAAACTTAGTTTTCTTATTCTGGTACATCATCACATTAAGTAAAGCAGAGTTTTGAGAAATCAGGTATGCTAGAGAAATAACAGGAATAATTTGTATAGAGTTATAATAATCTGTACTAAAGAATAACATTATTCCATCTCTAGCTAACAAGGACAAAATAAAACTCACAAAAAGTAATATAAGGATAAAAACATAATTAGTTTTATAAAGCTTTTCTTTTGCTTTTTTCCTTTCCTCGGTATTTGCAATTTTATAAAAATAGGGGTCATATGCCTTTTTGAAAGAAATAGAAAATATCAACACTAATCCTGCAATTTGATAGCCTAAAGAGTAGATGCCAACTTCAGCTACAGAGAAGTAACGTTCAATAAAAATTCTATCTGAAAGATTCAATATCCAAGCAGATAATATAGAGGGCATAATGGGAAGGCTAAATTTCAGAACATTTAAAAACATCTGTTTTTTCCATACTAGAATAATTTCTTTACGAATAATATAATAGTAAATTGGGAGAAAGATAATAGCAGCAATAAGTTCAGCTTCTAGATACCCTATGGCTCCTCTTCCATATGTCACAATTAATAATAAAATGATTAAACTCTTTACAAAGAACAATGATACGGCTACCTTAATAAAGGTTGCTGCTCGTTCTTTTATTTGCAAAAATATGGAAGGGATAATGTGTAATGCTTGAAAAAATACTGCAGCAATAGCGTATGCAAAATAAGGGTAAAAAGAAATAGATTCATAAATCTTTTGTACTTGTTTGTGCATCAAAAAAATTATTGTTATTGATACTAAGGACAAAACCAATACAGAAATTAATACGGTTCCAATAAGTTGTCTTTGTTCGTTCTTACTTGCGTAATCGTAGTAAATACGATAAAGTGCTCTTGGCATTGACAAGGTAAACAAAACCACAAATACAGCATTTATTACCTGTAAAGAGGTTACAATACCATAATCAGAAGGAGATAAGTATTTTAAGTAAATAGGCAAGAAAATAAAAGCTCCTATTTTTGGTAAAATACTACCCAATGTGTAATAAGAAGTATTTTTAATTAAACTCATTTAATAAATCCTTTGTTCTATTATAAATAACATTTTGACCAAATACATTTGGATGACATCCATCTTCATACAAACTTTTGTTATAAAAGGAAATAAAATCAGAATTTGGGAATTCCTGCTTTAGTTTATAAAACCAAGTATCTTCATATTTATTTAGGTGGCCTGGTAATCCTAAAGAATCTGCAATACAGAATATCTTATTTTTCATAATCTAATGAAGCATTATAAGATGTATAATTAGCTGAAAGATTCTTCCCAATTGATTCTGCAAACTTTATTGCATTAATTTTATTTGCGTTAAACTCATCTTCAATTTGTTTCATTTGTTTATCAGTTGGCATTATTTGAATATGCATTTTATTTATTTTTAACAACGATGGTTTTGATTTTAAAAGCTTAAAAACATCAACCAAAGTTGGTGTTTCATTAATACCAAACTGCTTATAAATAGATTTAATAAATTCATAATCTTCAGGAAAATCAAGGGTAATTCTAATTGTCTCATTAAAATAACTATTATCTATTACTAAATTTGCCACATTAAAAAAGTCAGGTCGATTAATAAATGGTCCCCATATTTCTGTGTCCGATTGCTGTTTCATAAAATTTACTACCTCCAAGGCTCCTACATCAAGTAGATATGTGCCACATCCTACAGGTAAATTTTTTGTATTAATAAAATCGTATTGATTTTTTTTATATAAATTGATCAAAAAATTAGAGATGTAAATTGAAAAAAGAGGATTATCGGCAGTTATACTTACAAATGCATCATACCCATAATATTTAGCTGCATATAACAATCTTTCTAAGACATCGTCTTCTGAACCCGGGTAAAACTGAATTTTATTTTTTAATGCATAATTGTACAACTCGGCATCTTGTGAATTTGTTGAAGTACATAATACTATTCCTTCTATTCCTTTTACTTGTTTTGCTCTATCGATAATTCTTTCTAGCACAGTTTTACCATTCATATCTAGTAAAATCTTTCTCTTTAATCTTGTGCTCTTAAGCCTTGCAGTGATAAAAAAACCTATTTTCATCTATTTAAAATCTTGCTGATTTAATGTACTTCCTCGACCAATATCCTTAGTAAATGTTTTACCTATTCTTTTAATTACATCAACCTGTGATAAATCTGAATTCTGACCTGTTCTCTTAAATCTAATGTGTTCTAATTGTAGTTTATCTCCTTTAGAAACATCTTCAGCAAGAATAGCCGCTTTTTTCATTTTTCCAAATGTTGAATATGCTTCTTCACCCTTATTCATTTTCAACAAACCATCTCCTTTTGCTTCTTCAAAAACTTTTAGCTTTTCTTCAATCTTCACAAAGTTCTCAATACTAATAGCTGCTTGCCAATCGGTTCTTTCTTCTCCAGGGGCTGTAGTTACATGCTTCTCAATATATTCCATTCCCATAGCAGCTCCAAATAATGTTATTAATATATTGTTTTCATGGTTCCAAGCTGTATGATCTGCATAACCATGCTTTAAGTATGGATACAAATACATTATTTTTTTAATTTTTGAAAAATTAATATCATTATATTGAGTTGGATAATTTTGAAAACCATGCATCATAATAATATCATCCATTTTAAGATATTGTAATGCATGCTCTATTTCATACAAATCTGTTCCGCCTATACCTAAAACAACTTTCGAATTAGTACCTTTAAAATGCTTGTAAAGTGATTTTAAAAGATTAACATCATTTAAGCATACGGAATGGATTTCAACAAGTTCTGGTTTAAATTTTACTCCAAATTCAATGGCTTTAGTATCATTAAATAATAACATTAATTTTTTCCCATTCTCTCTAGTCAGATTAAAGACTTCTTCCCACTGTTCTTTAGAGAAAATTCTTTCATTTACCCAAGAATAACCTGGATGATCGTCATGCATATACTCATCTACATTTAATGTCAGATGAAATTTAATATAATCAGCCTTTGTTTTATTACATATTTGCTGAACTAAGTTTTTAAAGAACTTGTAATCCCCATCATGATGCCATGCTGTTTCTGCAATTAATTTCATAACTAATAAATATATGGATTTATAAAATTTTCGATATTTCTATTTTTTAAACACTTTGATATTGATTCTTTTGTCGGAAGATTATCTAAGTAAAACAATGCAATATCATCTGTAAAATCTCTATTTCTAGTGTATCTTATTTGCTTGAAGCTTTCTTGATCAATTGGAACTAATTTATTAATCTCATTCTTGACAATATAATTCACTAAACCTTTGTGAGCAGCTGCAACAGATCTCATGCCTAAATTAAAAGCACAATCTTCTTCTTTAGGAAACGCATGAAACAATATTGAACCTGAATCTAAACTTTCTGATATTAAATGAACTGTTGCCCCAACAAGACTAAAATTACCATCGTAACTTGCCCAAAAGTTACAAGAACTACCTCTGTAATAGGGCGAAATTCCCATATGTATATTCATGGCCCTTTTAGCAATTAAAAATTTAATTAAGTCTCCCTTTATGTAACTTGATCCAAAAACAATATAATGATCAGAATGAAGAGCTAATTCTAGTTTATTAAGTTGAATTTTCTTAAGGTCGCCCATTTTAATAACAATCGGGATTATATTTTCAGGCAAAAATAAGTTTTGTCCAAAAAAATCAGATTCAGCTTTAATTACATTGTCAAAGTATCTCTTCATAATAACAGTCTTCTTAAAAAAGTCATCGTTATCCCCAGGAAATATGGTGTTAACCTCAATAATTGCATATACTTTATTGCAGATCTTTGAAAGGTCTCTGAGCAAAGAAAGATGTCTTGCTTGATTAGATGTAAAGACAGTTATATTCATAATAATTTCTTCATTAAATAAGCATGATCAATCCTAGGATATTCTAATACTGAATCAAACCCTTCTTCAAAATCTGATCTAAAACCGACTTTTATATTTCGGGAGCTTAATAATTCTAAAGTTTCTTTAGAATAGCTTCCATTTGGATGAGCCATTGTGTTTATTTCTGTATTTATAATTGACGATAAAACTTTATGGTTTGTATCATATTCTTTGTACTGTTGTTCTTTATTAAGCTTTCTTAATGCTGTAGGGTGGGTATGTGAATGTAATCCGATAATATGACCTTCGTTTGATAGTATTTTGATCTGTTCAGGTCTCATCCATAATAACTCTGAAACACTTTTGATATTTACATTATTTTTTTCTAACATATTATCCATCAATTCATAATAAATACTTTGGCCAAGTATTTCATCACGAATGTATCTGAATTTTTTATCTTCTAACGAGTAAAAACTAAACTGAGATAAATAGTCAGTTTCATCATAATTTTTAAGTTTATTTTCAACTAAATCTGTATAATTGGAGTTACTAATATGATTATTAAAATCAATGTAAAAGTCATTAATAGTGTTATAGTGTGAAGATCTAAAATACCTATACAATTCCAACTTTTCAATAACACCAACTAATGGAGATGAATATATGAACCAAAATGCTTTTAAATTAAACTCCTTTAAAACTGGCAGAGCAATATCAAATTGACACAAGAGGTTATCATCAAAAGTGATACAAATATCTTTTTTTTCTAAACTTTTATTTATAGACTTAAGTGTCCATTCATCAGCGGAAATTAAATTATAATTTGCCTTTAAATAATATAGTATCTTTCTAAAGTCATTAGTATTTATTGCTCCTTGAGCTTGAATATGTTTATCTGCATCATAAAAATGATGAAACATAATTCCATGTGCTTTATTTATCATAGTAATTAGTCCCAGTTTATATGTGCAATATCTTTTTGTGCTTTTTCAAAATCTTCATACTTACCAATATCCAACCAATAAGAACGAATTGGATAATGAACTAATTTTTTATCAGAACTAATTACTGTTTCCATCAAATCAGTTGCATTAAAAAATTTATTTTTAGGGATATTTTTTAAAATTTTCTTTTTTATTAGATATATTCCTGCATTAGCAAAATATGTAAAGCTTGGTTTTTCTCTAAGCCCTAAAACTGTTCTATCTTTAGAATCAAATATTGCATAAGGTAAATTAACTGGGTATGAAATTGAAGCAACCATTAAATCTGCATTACTATCCAAGAATGATTTATAAAAATCTTCATAGTCAATGTTGGTCAATAAATCAGAATTCATTAAAAGCACTGTGTCATTTTTAAAATCATCTATTAATGATAATGAACCAGCAGTTCCCATAAATTCTTTCTCCCACACAATGTTAAAGTTTATTTTGTTATTGTACGATTTACAAAAATTTTCTAACTGTTCTGCTAGGTAATTTACTGTGATGTATTGATTGTTTATTCCAAATTGGTGCAATCGGTCAAAGTTGTAAGATATAATCTCTTTATCACCAACCTTTAACAAAGGCTTAGGCGTGTCATAAGTTAAGGGTCTTAACCTACTACCCTTACCTCCAGCCATAATAACTGCATCTATAGGCAGCATTGATTTTATCTTAGTAAAATCTATAATTTTAACAAGTTCCCCTTTTTTATTAAGTAATGGAATAGCTTTTAATCTCTTTTTTCTAAAAATCTTTAACTTGTCAAAATTATTTTTCCCTTCTTCGATAAATAAAAAATTATTATTTATAAATTTAATAATTGGATCTGAAAGAGAAAATCCTTTGATAAACGCTCTTCTTATATCTCCATCTGTAATAGTCCCAACTACTTTTTTATTATCTAAAATAAAAACTGTTTGTGTAAAAGGGTTACTATCTATTTTTTTTAATACTTCAATTAATGAAGATTGAATTGTAGCAGTAAACTTATCCATTATATATAGATTTTATTATTGATATAATCTTTTCTGAAGCTTTTCCATTGCCATAAATATTTACATCTTCCTTTAATTTTCTGTTTTTTATATCATGCATAGCCAATAAAATTGATTCTTTTTTAACAGCAGAATTTATAATATTTTCTGTTATAATTCGTCCATCTTGTCTATTTCCCAAATTAATTACCCATTTAGGGAAAAAAGCAGCTTCAACAAAACCACTTGATGTATTTCCTAAAAGAAAAACACAATACTTCATACAGGTTAAATATCCTTTCATCCCAAAGGATTCTATAACTTTTATTTGATTTTCACCTTTACTAAATTTATTTATTTTTTTACGAATCATATTACCCATTGTATCAGAATTAGGCATTGTAATTATAATCTGATATTCTTTTTTTAAAGTTTCAAAAGTTTTAATTAGCTCATCAATATACTCTTCATTCCTCTCATAGTTTACAGTTTCTGGGTGAAAAGTGCATAAAATTGAAGGTATATCTATATTGATATCAAATTCCTCAAGAAATTCATCTTTGGAAAAAAATTCTTGACGCATCAAATTATCTATACTTAAAGCGCCGACATTAAATACATTTTCAGGCTTCCCCAAAATCTGTTGAGCTCTATTTTTATATTCATCAGTTGTTACAAACAAATATTTTGATAATAATGATATACTATGTCTGTATGCATTATCAATTGCTCCCAAGGTTGTTTCACCGGCATGGATATGAGCGATATCTATATTAAATGGGCTCGCAGCACCGACAGCTGCATACATTTCATACCGATCTCCAAAAGCTAATACTAAATCAAATTTGTTTTCTGACCAAAAATGGGAAAATGAGATTATTGTTTCTCCAATAGAACAAGAAATATCCTCAGGAAAATCATTTTGAGTTGTTGTTTCTATCTTATGATTTACACTAAACCCTTGGTTTTCTATTTCATTTATTGTATACCCAAATTCTTCTTTTAAGTGAGTACCAAATGCTATAATTTCTAATTCAAAAAAAGAATCGTTTCGAATCTTATCTAATAATGAAAAATAGATTCCAAAATCTGCTCTTGAACTAGTTAAAACTCCAATTTTCATAGTAAATCACACCAATCTAATTTATGATATTCTTCTAAATTTCTTACTATTTTTTTCCCAATTATCTCATTCCAATAAAAAGGTGATATTCCATCTCCAGGGCGTAATGGGATTAGATCTTCTTCTTTTATAACTTGATTTTTTTGCAGCGCTTTTTTAATATGAATGCTTTTTCTTGCTATCGTCATGTTTTTTTTTTCGCTTTCGCTAGGTTCTTTATTGCCACTTCCTGATATTGCAAGCTCAACATTCCTTATGGATTTTACCATGGCTTTCAATTCATCAGGCTGAAGAGATGCTTTATGGTCGGGTCCTGGTAGATTTCTATCCAAAGTGAAATGTTTCTCAATAACACTAGCTCCCAATGCAACTGCAGCTATAGGAACCTCAATACCTAAAGTATGGTCTGAATATCCAATTTTAACTCCAAATCTATGATGGATATCTAACATAGCTCTTAAATTAACATCCTTCATTGGTGTTGGATATTCTGTATTACAATGTAGTACTGTGATGTCTTCTTTTGATAGTCCATGTTCTTGTAAAATATTTAAAGCGCTTTCAATTTCTTCTATACTGGACATCCCTGTTGATAGAATTACAGGTTTACCTTTTTTTGAAATTAACTTTAAATATGGGTAGTTTGTTATTTCTCCGCTTGGTATTTTAAACATATTAAAACCCAGTGATTCTAAATAATCTATTCCTTCAGTATCAAAGGCTGTAGAAAAAAAACGAATACCCTTTTCTCTACAATATTGTATTAACTCTAGATGGTTGTCATGCGAAAGCTCTAGCTGTTTTAACATATTATATTGAAAGTCATCAGTACTATCTATACTCTTTTGTTGATATTCTGCTTTTTTTGCATTTAAACTTACTATATTTTCGGCTTTAAAAGTTTGAAACTTTACATAATCTACTCCTGCGTCAAAAGCCGCATCAATTAAAGCTTTTGCTTTTTTGATGTCTCCATTGTGATTAACTCCTGCTTCTGCTATGATAATTACTTCTCCTTTCATATGTTTCTTGCTGGATTTCCGACCATTACCTGATTATCAGCTACATCTTTGATAACTACAGCACCGGCGCCAATAATTACATTTCTACCAATAGTTACCCCATTTTTTATTACGGAATTTGCTCCAATAAAACTTCCTTTACCAATTACTACATTTCCTGCTAAAACAGCTCCTGGTGCAATATGAGCTGCATCTCCAATAATACACTCATGTTCTACAATTGCGCCAGTATTAATTATACAAGCATTTCCAATTTTAGCCAAAGGATTAATAGCTACATTTTTTGAAATAAAGTTTCCTACACCAAGGCTTACATTTTCACTTATTAAACATGAATTATGAATTACATTCAATACGTCAATATTCTTTGAAATTAATAATTGAAATACCTTATTTCTAATTGTATTATCTCCAACACCTAAAATAAACTCTAAATTCAGTCCTTTATCAAAAAAATCTGAATTACTTTCCAATCCAAGATATTTTATTTTATGTGGATTCAATTTAGACTTATTCCTATCCGTGTAATGTGACAGTTTAATTCCAGCAGAAAAAGCAGCATCGGCTACAACTAACCCATGCCCAGAATATCCAGCTATGACGATTATTTTATCTGACACTACTCGGAATATTTACAATTCTTTCTTCTAAGAAAATAGCATTTTTTTGAGCATCTCTCAAACAATCTTGGTACATTGGTAGTCTATACATTAATTGCCAAATTGGCCTAGTCATTACACTTGCACCATTCGTTATTTTTAAAAAAGCATCTCTATCTTCTTTATTTTCTAACTCTACAGCCATCAGCCAATAATTGGCTTTGGTATTTGGAGTTTCCTTCCTAAACTTAATTCCCTGAAGCTCAAAAAATTCTGCATAGGCATTTGCTAACTCTCTTTTATTCTTTAGATAATTATCTAAACTTTCTAACTGAGCACAAGCTAATGCCGCATTTATATTTGGCATTCTATAATTGTAGCCTAATTCGTTGTGTACATACTCAAATGCATGAGGTTCTTTAGCTGTTGTGGTAAGATACTTCCCATAGCTTGCTAATTCTTCATTATTAGAAACAATAGATCCACCTCCACCACTAGTAACAACTTTATTTCCATTAAAAGAAAAAGCTCCTACTAATCCAAAACTTCCAGTAGGTTTTCCTTTATATGAACTCCCAATAGATTCTGCAGCATCTTCCACTATCGGAATATTCCACTTTTCACACACTGCAATCAATTCATCTAAGTGGACTGGAAACCCGAAGGTATGCATTGGCATACAAGCTGCTATTCTTCTGCCGGTCTTTTTATTATAACAACCACCTTCTCTAATTTCACCATACTCTTGTAGAAAGGTCTCAACTGCATTTGGAGATAAACCCATAGTATCTAGGTCTACATCTAGGAAAACAGGAATAGCATTATTGTAAGTAATTGCATTAGCCGTAGCTACAAAAGTTAACGCTTGAGTTATCACTTCTTCTTCTTTTTTTACACCTGCCAATCTAAGGGCTACTTCTAGGGCTGCTGTTCCATTTACAGTAGCGATACTTTTTTTGGTTTGAGTAATTTCACTCATTCTTTCTTCAAAAGAATCAACAAAAGCACCGACACTTGAAACATAAGTAGAATTAATACACTCTTCTAAGTATTTTTTCTCATTCCCTCTAAAAGTAGGAATGTGTAATGGAATGAACTTTTCTGGCTCATTAAACTGATTACGAATAAAATCAATAATTTCTTTATTCATATTTTAAAGAAAATAGTTGATTTTATAATTTCCATATTTATCTTTATTAGATAAAGAATCTTTGTATAATCGTATTTCAAGTGCTTCAACTAACTCTTCCACTCCATCTTTAATTGTATATTTTGGTTCAAACCCTAAAACGCTCTTCACTTTTTCAAAGTTAACTCTATAATTTCTTGGGTCACTTCCATTTTCAGAAAAACTAACATTAGCGTCAGGCACTTTTTTTATAATTTCATCAACAAGCATCTGCTTAGTGGCATTATTAACATTACCGCCAGCATTAAAAACTTCAAAATTGACTTTTTCGTTTTCAGCATTAATAACAATATCTAAAAGCCTTGCAAAATCTCTAACATGGCAATATGGTCTCCATGTATCTTTGTCATAAACTTCTAACTCTTCTCCATAAAACATATCTCTGACAAACTCGCTAATAGACAAATCAAATCTCATCCTAGGTGACAAACCAAAAGCTGTTGCAAATCTTAAAACGACTCCTGTGTAATCTACTGTTTCTTTCTTGTTTAATAAATATTTTTCATTTGCTACTTTAGCTTTAGCATAAAGAGACAAAGGACTTAATTCAAAGTTTTCATCAGCTAGCTCATCATCTTTAATTAAACCATAATTTGAACATGTTGAGATAAATACTAGCTTACACAAACCTTTGCCATTAAAATAATCGATACAGTTTTTTATCCCTGTTTCATTTATTTTTTCAGATTCCTCAGGATATTTCTTTGTTATCGGGTCTCCTACAAGTCCTGAAAGTAAAATAACATCAGTAATATCTCTAGAGACGGAGTCCAAAACTTCAGAATCTCCCATATCTCCATATACCAATTTATAATTCGGATCCCCAATATAAGGTATTACCGAAAATTGATTGTCATAAACAAAGTTATCTAAAACTGTTACTTTATAACCTTGTTTTAAAAAATGTGATGTTATAACTGTTCCCACATAACCTGCACCACCTATTAAAAGAACGTTTTTCATATAATTAATTTTTAATATAGTTTTTAATAATATAATTTGCTATTGCTAAAGATGCTGTTGCTCCAGGTGAGGGTGCGTTTAAAACATGAATTTGATTTTTATTTTTTTCTATTTTAAAATCCATTATTAGTTCTCCTTTGGGATTCATGGCTTGAGCTCTAACACCTGACCCTCCTTTTTGAAGCATTACACCTTCAATTTCTGGCATCATACGTTTTGCTTTATTAATGAATGCTTTTTTAGATAAGGAACTTGTAAACTCACCTATAGCAAAATTAAAATTGTTTTTGATAAAATTGTGAAATCCCACATAAAATAAACTGTCTACTGTATCTTTTGCAGAAAAATCAGTATTCTTATATCCTTCTCTTTTAAATGCTAATACTGCATTTGGTCCAACTTCTCTTTCACCACTAATCAACCTTGTAAAGTGAACTCCTAAAAAAGGAAACTCAGGATTAGGTACTGGGTAAACTAAATGGTTTATCATTTCTTTGTATTCATCTTTAAAACTCATGTATTCACCTCTAAAAGGAACAATGCGTACAGGTCTTTTTTGCTGAGTTAAATTAAAAAAAACTCTATCAGAATGTAATCCTGCACAATTAATTATTAGATCAAATTCTTGTTCTCTATTGTTCGTCTCAATAATTATTTTCTCTTTATTTGATTTTACTTTATTTACTTTAGAATCAAATAATACCTCTCCTCCATTATTTTGTATAAGCTGAGTCATTTTTTTCATGACTCCTTTGTAATCTACGATTCCTTCTTCAGGAACTAAAAGAGCTTTAGTTCCCCTGATATTAGGTTCTCTCTTTATAAGTTGATTTTTATTTAAAAAACCTAATCCAAGTAATCCATTTAAACTTCCTCTTTTAGCTATGTCGCTCAAAATTACTTCTTCCTCTTGACTTGTTGCAACAACAACTTTTCCACATTGATCAAATTCAACTTCATTTTCCTTACAAAAGGCTATCATATCTCTAATACCAGCTACCGCTAATTGTGCTTTTAAAGATTTGGGCTTATAGTTTAAACCACAATGAAGAACTCCACTATTTCTACCAGATTGATGGCAACCAACTTCTGATTCTTTTTCAAAAACATTCACTTTAAATTCCTTATGCTCTTTAGATAATCTATAACCTATAGCCAAACCTAGAATTCCTCCACCAACAATTGCAGTTTTTTTTAACATCCTAATTTGTTTAGACTATGAATTGTACCATTTGTATATTCTATCTATACCATCTTTTAAAGCTACCTTATGAGTCCAACCTAGGTTATTAAGTTTAGATGCATCTGTTAGTTTTTTCATTGTCCCATCTGGTTTATCTGTATTATAGAAGAAACTTCCTTTAAAACCAATAATATTTTTAATTAAATCAGCTAATTCTGTAATTGATAAATCGATACCAGTTCCAATGTTAATGTGTGAGTTTTTAATTACTTTTTGCTCTTTTACAGTATCCTTAAAATTTTTATTCTGCATAATGAAAACACAAGCATCAGCCATATCTTCACTCCATAGTAATTCTCTCATTGGTTTTCCTGAGCCCCATATCTCAATTTGAACACTCTCTTTGTTGATTTGTATTCCGTATTTTCTTAAGGTATTTAAAATTTCTGGCTTAGAATTTTTACCAGAAATACCCTCAATAGGTAATTTATTTAAATCTTTCTCAATGGATTTCCAATCATTATTCTCTAACGCTTTTCCTAAATGGATTTTTCTAATTAAAGCAGGAAGTACATGTGACTTTTCTAGATCAAAATTATCATTTGGTCCATATAAATTAGTTGGCATTACAGAAATGAAGTTTGTCCCATACTGTATGTTATAATTCTCACACATTTTTATTCCTGCAATCTTAGCAATTGCATAAGGCTCGTTAGTGAACTCAAGTTCTCCAGTTAACAAGCTATGTTCTTCCATTGGCTGCTTGGCTAACTTTGGATAAATACACGTACTACCCAAAAACAAAAGTTTCTTAACATTATGAACATAACTTTGATGTATCACATTATTTTGAATCATTAGATTCTCATATATAAAATCTGCACGATATTTATTGTTTGCAACAATCCCTCCAACTTTAGCAGCAGCTAAAAATACGTATTCAGGCTTTTCTTCTTTAAAAAAATCAGCAACTGAATTTGTGTTAATTAGATTCAATTCTTTACGAGTTCTTGTTATAAAATTATTATATCCTTTATTTTTCAAGTTTTTTAAAATGGCACTACCAACTAATCCCCTATGCCCTGCTATGTATATTTTAGCATTCTTATTCATACTTATCTATTCAAAGTAATTTTTCGTCTTATAACCTCCTTTTTTCAAATATTGATCTTTTTGCATCAAATTTAAATCACTGGTCATCATATCTTTCACCAAATCTGGCAGTTGAATTTCTGGTTGCCAACCTAATTTATTTTTTGCTTTAGAAGGATCGCCAATTAGTAAGTCTACTTCGGTAGGTCTAAAATATTTAGAATCTATTTCTAGAACTTCTTTTCCAGTTTTTAATTGATATTTTTGGTTATTACATTTTGAGACAAAAGCCTTTTCATCTATTCCATGTCCTCTGAATTCTAATTCAATTCCAACCTCAGCAAAACACATTCTCACAAAATCTCTAACTGAAGTTGTTTTACCTGTAGCGATTACCCAATCTTCTGGTTCATCTGCCTGTAAAATCATCCACATCATTCGTACATAATCTTTTGCATGCCCCCAATCTCTTTTAGCATCTAAGTTTCCAAGGAAAAACTTATCTTGAAGTCCTAATGCTATTCTTGAAGTAGCTCTTGTTATCTTTCGAGTTACAAATGTTTCTCCCCTGCGAGGAGATTCATGATTAAATAAAATGCCATTGCAAGCAAACATGTTATAGGCCTCTCTATAGTTTTTAGTTATCCAAAAACCATAAATTTTCGCAACACCATATGGTGATCTTGGATAAAATGGTGAATCTTCGTCATAAAATCCTTTATCATTTTTATTTTCAGACATTCCTCCATATAATTCAGATGTGGAAGCTTGGTAAATTCTTGTTTTCTTTTCTAAACCTAGTAATCGAACCGCTTCTAAAATCCTTAAAGTACCTAATCCATCGACATTACCAACATACTCAGGAGTATCAAAAGACACCTTTACATGAGACATAGCACCTAAATTATAGATTTCATCAGGTTGACATTCTTCAATAATTTTAGTGAGGTTCATCGCGTCAGTTAGATCTCCATAATGCAATTTAAAACGTCGATTAAGATGATGAGGATCTTGATATATATGATCGATACGATCAGTATTCAAGGAAGAAGCCCTTCTTTTTATACCGTGAACTTCATAACCTTTTTCTAATAATAACTCAGCTAAGTAAGACCCATCTTGACCTGTCACTCCGGAAATTAAAGCTACTTTTCTCATAATTATTTTATTTAAATGGATGATTTGATAATTCTTTTTTTGCAAAAGGATGATATTCTCCTTTTAAACCAATTGGTTTTTTATTTCTGATATTATGAACAATTTCTATTGCTTGTCTAGTATCTTCAAGTCCATATCCACGACCAGCTAGAATCCCCTCATACACTCTTGTGTGTAAATCTGTAAAACCCCCACTGAACTCTAGCTCTTTACCTTCAATGGTTATAGACCTGTAGGTTCTTTGTCCTTTTTTCTTAATTTCATCTGGTAAAACGTCATAATTAATAGACAAGAACCAACGTACTCTAGCTCTTTCAAACTCTAAATAGCCGGAAGCTCTATCATGAGTTTGAACATGTACAATATTCTCTTTGACTGAACCAAAAACCCAAGACAACATATCATAAAAGTGTACTCCAATATTTGTTGCTATACCTCCAGACTTGTTAAAATTTCCTTTCCATGATGTATAGTACCAATTTCCCCTAGAAGTTAAATAAGTAAGATCTATATCAAAAATTTTATCTTTTGGAGCAGCATCTATTTTTTTCTTTAAATCAATAATACTTTTATGTAATCTTAATTGTAAAATATTCCAAACTCTTTGTCCAGTTTTTTTCTCCATCCTTTTAAGAGCGTCAAGGTTGTGTGGATTTAAAACTAACGGTTTTTCACAAATAGCATCAGAACCTCTTCTTAAAGCCATTCTAATATGTGAATCATGCAAATAATTTGGTGTACAGATACTCATATAATCTAGCTCAATACCTTTATCGTATTTTAATTTTTCAATATGCCTATCAAAAATTTCTGTTTCAACAAAAAAAGAAGCCTCAGGAAAATAACTATCAATTACACCTACACTGTCAAAACGATCTAGTGCTGCTACTAAATTATTATTTGTATCTTTTATTGCCTGTAAATGCCTAGGAGAAATATAACCTGAAGCTCCTATTAAAGCGAAATTTTTATCCATTTATTTTATATACTAAATTATTAATTAACTGATATTTAACACCAGTTTTATAACATATTGATATATCTGATTTATCAAAATGTAAACGCTCGCCAAACTCACTCATCCAACCTATGTTTTTTGAAGGATTACCAACTACTAATGCATAATCAGGAACTTCTTTTGTAACAACTGCTCCAGCACCAACAAATGCATACCTTCCAATATTATTACCACATACAATTGTTGCATTAGCACCAATAGAAGCCCCTTTTTTCACAACAGTTTTCATATATTCTTCCTTTCGAATAACACCACTCCTTGGATTAATTACGTTAGTAAATACCATTGAGGGGCCCAGAAACACATCGTCTTCACATACAACTCCAGTATAGATAGATACGTTGTTCTGAATTTTAACATTATTCCCCAGCTTTACTTCTGGTGAAATCACAACATTTTGACCAATATTACAATTTTCTCCAATTATTGAATTTTTCATAATATGAGAGAAGTGCCATATCTTTGTTCCTTCTCCTATTTTACAAGGCTCATCGACGAAGGAACTATCATGAACGAAATATTTTTTTGTATGCATTTTATATTTATTTAATAAAAAATTATTTAAAGTTTTGCATCAACATCTTCATCATCTATGAAATTCTTGACATCATACAAAACAGCACAATCATTTTTTAAAGACTGAAAATCAACCTCTTTAAATTTATTGTGTGATACTGTTAAAACAATAGCATCAAACTTTTCATTAGGTATAGATTTTGAAGATTTTAAACCATATTCATGCAGTACTTCTTCTTCATTAGCCCAAGGATCATAAATAGTAATATTAGTCCCATAAGATTTTAGAGCATTAATAACATCTACAACTTTGGTATTTCTTACATCAGGACAGTTTTCTTTAAATGTAATTCCTAAAATTAGAATCTTAGAACCATTAATATTAATATTTTTCTTAATCATGCACTTAACTATTTCAGAGGCCACATAATTTCCCATTCCATCATTTAAACGTCGACCAGCAAGAATAATTTCAGGATGATAACCATACTCTTCCGCCTTTTGAGCTAAATAATATGGATCTACTCCAATACAATGCCCTCCTACCAAGCCGGGTTTAAATGGTAAAAAATTCCATTTGGTCCCAGCTGCTTCCAATACATCGTGAGTGTTAATATCCATCAAATTAAATATTTTTGCTAATTCATTAACAAAAGCAATATTGATATCACGCTGAGAATTTTCAATTACTTTGGATGCTTCTGCCACTTTTATTGTTGGTGCTAAATGCGTACCAGCAGTAATCACCGTTTTATATAACTCATTAACTTTCTCTCCAGTTTGAGGCGTTGACCCTGAAGTAACTTTTAATATTTTGTCGACGGTATGCTCTTTATCGCCAGGATTAATTCGCTCAGGAGAATAACCCGCATAAAAATCTCTATTAAATTGTAAACCCGAAAATTTCTCTAATATAGGAACACAATCTTCTTCTGTAGCTCCTGGAAATACCGTAGATTCATAAATTACGATATCTCCTTTTTTAAGGACCTTACCAACAGTTTCACTTGCCTTTAAAAGTGGAGTTAAAATTGGGTTGTTATTTTTATCTACTGGCGTAGGAACTGTTATTATATAATAGTTACACTCTCTTATATCTGAAAGAGTTGATGAACAATAAAGCCCTCTGTTGTCAGAATTCTCATCAATAAGTACTGCCTTCAATACATCATCTTCAACTTCTAAAGTACTATCTTTTCCTTTTTTCAATTCTTGAATACGATTATTATTAATATCAAAACCTACTACAGGGAATTTAGTTGCAAAGAGTCTTGCCAGTGGCAAACCTACATATCCTAGTCCTATAATTGCTATCTTATTTTTTTTCATGTCTTTTTTAAAATTTTTATAAATTTTCCCAATACCATTTTATTGCCTGCTTTAACCCTTTTTGCAAATTAAACTTTGGATTATAATTTAATTTTACTTTTGCCTTGTCTATACTAGCATGTGAATGAGGAATATCACCTGCTCTATTTGGTCCGTAAACAACCTCAATATTTGAAATTTTAGAATCAAAATCAGATAAATACTCTTTTAAGTATAACATTAAATCATTTAGCGTATTACGATCACCATAGGCTACATTATAAACTTCATTAATAGCTTTTTTATTGGTTGTTACAAGGCTTAATAGATTCGCTTGTATCACATTATCAATGTAGGTAAAGTCTCTTGAGTAATTTCCATCACCATTAATAATTGGAGACTCTCCTTTGATGAGTTGACTTACAAATTTTGGGATTACTGCTGCATAAGCTCCGTTTGGGTCTTGCTTTCTGCCAAATACATTAAAATATCGAAGACCAATCGTTTCTAAACCATAGATTTTCGAAAAAATATCAGCATATAACTCGTTTACATATTTAGTAATAGCATAGGGTGATAACGGCTTCCCAATGCTATCCTCAACTTTTGGCATTGACTGCGAATCTCCATATGTTGATGAACTCGCTGCAAAAACAAATCTTTTTACTCCATTATCTCGAGATGCAACAAGCATATTCAAAAAACCACTAACATTAACTTCATTGGTTGTAATTGGATCATTGATTGATCTTGTAATCGATCCTAATGCAGCATGATGTAAAACATAATCAACATTCTTGGTTGCCTTTACACAATCATCTAACTTCCTGATATCTCCCTCTATTAAAACGAAATTAGGATCTTCAAGGAATACTTCTATGTTTTCTCTTTTACCTGTAGCAAAATTATCAAGACAAACTACTTTATTGTCTTTGTTAAGTAATGCTTCACATAAATTTGAACCAATAAATCCTGCACCACCAGTTATTAAAATTCTTTTTTTAGTAAAATTTATTTCCATTTAAATATATAATATTGGGGGTTATATTTATCTATTAAAAAATTCTTTTACTTTATTAATTATAAATTCTTGTGATGAATTTTCATATTCAGAATGAATAGGCAATGACAACACACTACTACATAATTGTTCTACATTTTCTATTGTAAATCCAATATTTACATTCTTACTAAATGCTTCCTGTTTATAAAGTGGAACTGGATAATATATCATCACAGGAATTTTATTCTCATTTAAGAAATCAATTAAAGAACTTCTTAATTCAGGTTGTACCTTTAAGGTATATTGATGAAAGACATGCGTTGAATTATGTTGTCTTTTTGGTATTGATAATTCTGAAATTCCAGAAAATCCTTCATCATAATTTTTAGCCATTTTATTTCTTGAAGAAGAATAACTATCTAAATAGTTTAATTTAATATTTAGAATTGCAGCTTGAATGGAATCTAATCTTGAATTACATCCTGTAACTTTGTGATAATATTTCACTACTTGACCGTGATTTGCAATCATTTTAAGATTCTTAGCAATTTCATTATTATTAGTCAGCATAGCACCACCGTCTCCGTAACACCCTAAATTTTTTGATGGAAAAAAAGAAGTAGTACCTATATGCCCAATGGTCCCTGTGTTTTTTTCAGTCCCATCACTAAAAGTATATTTAGCTCCAAGAGCTTGTGCATTATCTTCAATTACATACAAACCAAACTCATCAGCTAAATTCATGATCCCTTCCATATCGCAGGATTGTCCGTAAAGATGAACAGGTACAATCGCCTTTGTTTTACTTGTTATGTGAGGTCTAATTATATCAGCAGTGATGTTAAAAGTATTTGGATCTACGTCTGTCATAACAGGTTTTAACCCCAAAAGAGAAATAACTTCCGCAGTTGCTACATAAGTAAATGAGGGACAAATCACTTCATCACCTGGATTTAAAGATAATGACATGAGTGCTATTTGGAGCGCATCAGTACCATTAGCGCATGGAATTACATGTTTAACTCCAAGATATTGCTCCAATGATTTAGAAAACTCTTTTACAATTGGACCATTAATAAAAGCAGTGGATTCAATAGTTTGAATAACTGCTGAATCAATTTGATCTTTTATTTTGATATATTGACCTTTAAGATCAACCATTTGGATTTTATTCATGCTTATTTTATATTTTTTCTCGACTACCTAAGGAAGTCATTTTTTTTCATAGCTCCGCTAAATTACTTACAGTAACAACTCTATATAAAAACTTAAATTTCAGTTGAATTAATTCAACTGAAATGACATTATTGCACCTAACATTTTCAGTCTAACAATGCATTTTTTTCCTTCAATGGCAATAATCTCACCCTCTTGTTTTAAAAGAGGAATATCAATTGTTTTACCAATTTCAATTTTTGATTGACCATCAACTTCAAATTTATTTTCTAAATAATGCTTCATAGCAATTACTTCATGCTCATAAACTACTGCTCTATTTCCATGAACAAATAAATATCTTTTAACACCTGGCACATCAAAAACTTTATTAACTTCATTTATAGGTAATTTTACTAAAACCATAGAAGGCAACAAACAAATTTGAACTCTTTTTTTTCGATCAGACCATTGTTTAACTTCAGTTTTAGTTGGAGTGAATGCCTCAATTCCTAATTGATTTAAACGCTCTAAAACTCTCAACTCTTGTCGCGCCTTAGTACATAATACAAACCAATCTTTATTACTTTTAGTGCTCATTATTTGTAGCATTATTTGATATTTGCCAATTCCATGCTGAAATCATTGCTTCTTTTATATTTCTTTGTGCTCTCCAACCTAAAATATTTTTTGTTTTATTTCCATCAGAATATACTTCCTCAACATCCCCAATCCTTCTAGGGCCAATTACATAATTTAATTTTAAATCATTTGCCTCTTCAAAACTATTTATAATATCTAAAACACTTAGCCCTATTCCTGTACCAACATTAAAAACCTCTTTAACTTTATTTTCTAATAAAAAATCTAAAGCTTTTACATGAGCAATCGCTAAATCCTGAACATGAATATAATCTCTAATGCAAGTTCCATCGTGTGTATTGTAATCATTTCCATTAACAATCAATTTATCACGAATACCACATGCAACTTCTGTCATGATTGGCACTAAATTATTTGCATTATCACTTGAACAATCACCTATTAATCCAGAATCGTGAGATCCTATTGGGTTAAAATATCTTAAGGAAATACTATTACATAAATTTTCACTGATTAAAATCTCACACTCTTGCTTAGTTTCTCCATAAGGAGATTCAGCTTTTTTAAAAGATGCATTCTCACTAACAGGTAATGTATCTGGTATTCCATATACGGTACAAGATGATGAAAAAATTAAATTCTTAAATTTGTTTTTCTCTAAACATTTTAACAAAACTTCAGTAGAACCAATATTGTTTTTGTAATACTTTTGAGGATTTTCCACAGACTCACTAACTGATTTATATGCTGCAAAATGAATACAAGCATAAATATCATTGTAAGTTTCAAATATATTTTTCATTTCGTTTAAATCAGTACAATCAACTTTATGAAATGGAATGTCAGTATTTAGAATTTGATTAACCCCAAATAGATTTCTTTCTGAAGTATTAGATAAATTATCTGTTATTATTGGCATATATCCAGAAAGAAATAATTCAACAACAGTGTGTGAACCAATATAGCCAGCACCTCCAGTAACTAACACCTTTTTTCTCATAATTCAGAACAAAAATAATACTAAATCTAAGAATTTATATAAGTATAAACACCTAGGTTAGTGTGAATTTTTTAATTAAAAAATGTTAATAAAAAACTTTAAAAAAATCTAGCTTTAAAAATGATAACCATAAACTTAATATTACCGATTAAATATCTTTTCCACATTCTTCTGGGTTCTTGAACAAATCTATAAAACCACTCTAATCCTATTTTTTGCATAAATAATGGAGCTCTTTTTACTTCTCCTGAAATAACATCAAAGCTACCTCCTACCCCCATAATTAAATTGATAGATTTTAATTCAGCTTTATACTTATTTAAAAACATCTCTTTTTTTGGAGAAGTCATTGCTACAAATAATAAATTAGCTTTTGATTTAATAATTTGATCAATAATCATTTTTTCATCATAATTATCAAAATAGCCATTTCTATATCCTGAAATTATTTTATTTGAATATTTTTCAGAATAGTGATCTACAATCTTTTTTACAACTTGCTCTTTAGCGCCAAGAAAAAAACATTTGTATTTTTTTTCATGTGCCAGTTTAACTAAATTATCCATTAAATCAATTCCAGCAACTCTTTCTTTAATCTCATGACCCAATAATCTTGCAGCCCAAACAATACTCATACCATCTGCATTAATTATATCTGAACTAATTACACTTTTTTGTAATTTTTTATCACTTTGCATTTTTACAACTTTACCTGCATTAATTACACAATGATGTATTTGCTTATTATTTAAAATAGCATTTTCTAT
>MDSV01044319.1_pt1 | contig 21960 bp, 17 predicted proteins | sample 810851 | NCBI WGS metagenome assembly MDSV01 (sample SAMN05326640, study PRJNA326480) | marine metagenome | isolation source: seawater | place: Atlantic Ocean: North East | collected 2012 | reverse complement strand
CATGCAGCAAAAGGTTTAGAATTTGATGCAGTTTTTTTACCTGGTTGGGAAGAAGGTTTATTTCCACATCAAAAGTCTCTAGAAGAAAAAGGAGATTTAGCTTTAGAAGAAGAAAGAAGACTAGCTTACGTAGGTTTAACTAGAGCAAAAAAAGAATCTTTTATATCTTTTGTTATGAGCAGAATGTACAGAGGAGATTGGATTGATTCATTAGCTTCAAGATTTATTGATGAGTTGCCAGAAGATAACATCAAAAGGAATGAAATAAAGGACCAAAGTAATGATGATTTTTTCTTTAATCAAGATATCGAATATAATGATAATAGTGTTAGAAGCCCTGGATACGCAAGATTACAGAAAAAATTAAAAAGAATTAAATGAAAAGATTAAAAAAATTAAAAAAACTTTTTAATACTTTTGGAATTGATGGTTATATAGTTCCAAAAAATGATGAATTTTTTGGAGAATACGTCTCAAAAAGTAATGATAATTTAAAGTTCATATCAAATTTTTCTGGTTCCTATGGTTTTGCATTAATTTGTAAAAAAATTAATTATTTGTTTGTCGATGGAAGGTATACTCTCCAAGCTAAAATCCAAAGCGGCAAAAATTTTAAGATTGTCACTTTACCTGAAAAGTTCCCTTCAGATATTTTAAAAAATAAAAAAATCTCTATAGCATTTGATCCTAAATTACATACAGAATTAATGTTGGATCGGTTCTTTAAAAAATCAAATTGTAAGTTGGTCCCTTTAGAAGAAAATTTAATTAATAAAATATGGATTAGAAAAAATACTGAAAAAATAAATAAATTTTATAAGTTAAAAGATAGAGATGTTGGTCAAAATTCACAAAGTAAAATTAAAACATTATTAAAAATATTAAATAAAAATAAAGTTGATATGCAATTTATTTCTGCACCTGAAAATGTGGCATGGTTGTTAAACTTAAGAGGCAAGGACTGTGAATTTACACCAATAACAAATAGTTATTTAATTTTAGATAGTAAAAATAAAGTATTTTTTTTCTGTAATATTAAAAAAATCGATAAAAATATTAATATGAATATAAAAAATATAGAAATAATAGATATCAAATACATTACACAATTTCTTTTAAAAATTAATAAAAAATTAATTCAGCTTGATAATGCTTCATGCTCAATTTTCTTTAAAGATATTATTAAAAAAAATAATACAATTACTGAAAGATATGATCCTATTTATTTTCTTAAATCTATTAAAAATAAAGTGGAAATTAAAAATATAGTTAAAACACATGAGTATGACGGTGCAGCTCTAACAAAATTTTTATTTTGGCTTAAGAATAATTTTAAACAAAAAAAGATAAGCGAAATTTCTGCACAAGAAAAGTTATTAAAATATCGAAAAAAAAATAAAACATTTAAAACTTTAAGTTTTCCGACAATCTCTGGCTCTGGACCGAATGGAGCAATCATACACTATAAAGCAAATAAAAAAACTAATAGAACCTTAAAAAAAGGCGATTTATATTTAGTTGACTCAGGTGGGCAGTATAATTTTGGAACTACTGATGTTACTAGAACAATTTCACTTAATAACAATAAACCTAGAATAAAAAATATTTTTACAAGAGTTTTAAAAGGACATATCGCAGTAGCAAATTTTAAAGTAACTGAAGAAACTAGTGGATCTGAAATTGATGCAGCTGCTCGAAAACCACTTAAACAAATAAATCTTGATTACGCTCATGGAACTGGGCATGGAGTTGGATATTTTCTTAATGTTCATGAAGGGCCTCACGCAATATCTAAAGGGAATAGAATTAAATTAAAACCTGGTATAATTGTATCGAATGAACCTGGATATTATGAAAGTGGAAAATTTGGAATAAGAATAGAAAATTTAATTTCATTGAAAAGAGTGAATAAAAAATTAAAATTTACAAGTCTCACTTTGGCCCCAATAGATAAATCTTTAATAGAAAAAAAACTTTTAACTAAAAATGAAATAAATTGGGTAAACACCTACCACTCAAAAGTTTTTAAAAACTTAAAAAAATTTATGAATAAGTCAGAGGTTATTGAGCTTAAAAATGCATGTTCAAACATTTAATATTTTATACCAATCTTTTTCATTAATAATCTGAATTTTTAATTCCTTTGCTTTATCAATTTTTTTTTTAGTTGGTTTAGTTTCCCCTACAACTAACATATCTAATTTTTTTGATATTGATCCTAATACTTTTCCTCCATTATGCTCAACTAATGATTTAGCTTCTGATCTACTTATTTTTTTAAATCCACCAGTAAACATTAAATTTTTATTGCTAAATTTACCTTTTTTATTTGTAATTTTAAAATCTTTAACCTCTAAATTAATTATTAAAGATTGTGTTACATCAATATTATTTTGTGTACTAAAAAAATTATCTATTGATTGAATTTGAGTAGATCCTATACCATCCAAATTTCCAAGATTGTTTAAAATTTTTTTCCTTTTATTAGTGACAAATAATGACGAAAAATTTTTAATGGAAACGAAAAACCCTGCTAAAATTTTTGCGTTTTCCTGACCGATGTGTCTAATGCCGATTGAATAAATAAACCTATTTAATGATACAGTTTTTGATTTTTCTATCGCATTTTTTAGATTTTTTATTGAAAGATCCCCCCATCCTTCTAAAGATTTGATTCTTTTGTAATTTAAATTAAATATGTCTGATGGAACTTTAATTAGTTTGAGTTCCCAAAATTGGTCGATAACTTTTTTTCCAAGTCCATCTATATTAAATGCTTCTTTAGAAACAATATGTTTTAATTTTTCTTTTGCTATAAAGTGGCATTCGTATCCTTTTATACATCTTCTTACCGCATCTGCTTTATTTGTTGACAAACTAATTTCCTTAATAGTTTTTGCTCCGCATAGACATTTTTCTGGAAAAATAAATTTGAAACTTTTATTACTTCTTTTTGATTTATCAACAGATACTACTTGTGGAATAACATCGCCAGCCCTTTGTATTGTAATTACATCTCCTATTCTAATATCTTTTCTAGTAATTTCATCTTCATTGTGTAGAGTTGCATTAGAAACTACAACACCTCCTACAGTTATTGGTTCAACTTTAGCGACTGGAGTTATGGCGCCTGTTCTTCCTACTTGGATAGTTATATCTTTAATTTTTGTAATAGCTTTTTCTGAAGAAAATTTGTATGCAGTAGCCCATCTTGGCGAATTTGAAGTATTTCCTAATCTAGATTGTAAATCTAAATTATTAACTTTAAAAACTAATCCATCAATATCATAATCTAACGATGATCTGAGGTGTTCTATTAATTTATGTTGTTTTTCAATTTCCTCTAATCCCTTTACAACTTTATTATGAGGATTTGTTAGAAAACCCCATATTTTTATTTTACTAATAAAATCTGATTGAGTTTTAAATATCATTGGTTGAACGACTCCAAATCCATAAGCAAAATAACTTAATGGTACTTTTGCTGTTTGATTGGGATCTTTTTGTCTTAAAGATCCACCCGCAGCATTTCTTGGGTTAGCAAAATTATTTTTGATCGACCTAAAGTCTTTTTTACCAATATATACTTCGCCCCTAATTTCAAGAATTTTGGGTACATTTTTTTCATTAATTATTTTAGGTATTTTATTAATTGTTTTTAAATTTTGAAGAATGTCCTCTCCGGTAATCCCGTCTCCTCTCGAAAGGCCTTTAACTAATATACCATTCTCATAAATTAATGTTGCAGATATACCATCAATCTTAGGTTCTGAGGTGAGTTCTAAATCTAAATTTTTACTATTTAAAAAATTACTAATCTTACTTAAAAAATCTTTCATATCTTTTTTTTCGAAAGCATTAGATAATGAGAGCATAGGTTTCAAATGCTTTATTTTTTTAAATTTATTTGAAGGTTCAAAACCAACTTTATGACTTAGGGAATTAATACTTTTTAAGTAATCGTATTTTTTTTCAAAATCTATTATTTTTTTCTTAAAATTATCATATTGATCATCAGAAATAATTGGATTGTCGTTCTCAAAATAAGCCCTATTATACTTATTTAGTTGATTTATTTTTTCAATATATTTTTTTTCAATTTCTTTTCTCTGCATAGAATTTTACTCGAATAAGCTTTTTATTTTTCTTCTAATTAATCCTAACTCCTTCTTTTTATTAATCTTTTTGGGTTTATATTTTTTATTAAATACTTTGTAACTTCTTTCATACCATTCTCCAGATTTATAATTATATCCTAATATCGCGGCAGCTTGCTTCGCTTCTTCTTCTAACCCTAATCTGTAATAAACTTCTACTATTCTATGTAAGGCCTCTTCTACGAATACTGTCGTGTCATATTTTTCTACTACAGTTTTAAGTCTATTTAGAGCTGGTATCCATTTTTCTGTAGCCATATAAAACCTAGCAATTGACATTTCTTTAGCAGCCAGTTGGTCAATAATTAAATCTACTTTAAATCTCGCATCTGTTCCGTAATCTGTGTCAGGATAAATTTCCATTATAAATTCAAATTTTTCTTTTGCTTTTAATAATGGTGCCAAATCTTTCTTTTCATCTAATATTTGCTCGTAATAACACATTGCTATTAGATAATGTGCATAAGGAATATTTTTATCAGCTGGATAAGTTGAAATATGATTTTCAAGACTAAAAATAGCATTAACATATGCACTTCTAGAATAATCTGCATAACTTGCCATGAGACTGGCTTTACTAGCCCATTTACTCTGTGGCATTAAACTTTCAACTTCTTTAAATTTTTTTGAAGCATAAAATGCATCGCCCTTTTTAAGTGCTTGTTGTGCTTCAATATAAGTATTAACTACAACTTCTAAATCAGTTGGATCATTCGCTTCTGATGTAATTTCTTGTTTATTTTTTTTTGAACAAGAAAATAGTAAAAAAGTTAATAAAAATAAAATAAATAAGTTTTTAAACATTTTGATAAAATGATATTTTATCAAAATATATAACTATTACAATTTTCTTAGGAATATTTAATTAAGCACTAACTGCCGCAGTCCTTGTGTAATCGCTGTTATTTTGATTTTTTTCCTCTCCTTCAAAACTTTTAAATTCCCAATTGGTCTTATCCAATAAAAATTCTTTTAATAAATTATTTGTTAGCATATGACCGCCCTGGGAAGTGGTTATGTGTCCAAAAAATCTAGATCCAGAAAGCATGAGATCACCCAAACAATCTAGTATCTTATGGTTAACAAATTCGTCTCTATACCTGAGTCCATTTTCATTTAAGATTCTATTCTCTTTAACAACAATTGCATTTTCTAAAGATCCACCTTTTGCTAAACCTTGACTCTTAATTAAATCTATATCCTCATATAAACAAAACGTTTTTGAATTATATATTGAATTTAGATCGTCTCTACTAAATTTAAATTCTTTTCTTCTAGTTCGTATTAATGGGTTTTTATAAATAATTTCAAAATCTATAACTAAGTCTTTATTATATGGTTGTATTGAAATGTATTTCGATCCTTCTTTTATTTCAACTTTTTTAAGAACTTTAATAAACTTTCTAGGGCAATTCTGTTCTTCAACTCCAAAAGATCTAATTGCTGTTACGAAATCAAAAGCAGATCCATCCAGAATAGGAACTTCTGGCGCATCAATTTCAACTATTACATTATCGATGCCTTCTCCATAGAAAGCTGCCATCAAATGTTCAATTGTTGACACTGACACCCCGAATGAATTTTGAATTTTTGTACAAAGTATTGGTGAAATCACATTTTTATAATTAGCTTCAATTATATTTTTAGAAGAATCAACATCTGTTCTTTTAAATATAATTCCTGAGTTTTTATCTGCTGGTATTAAACGAAGATTAGCTTTTATGCCGTTATGTAACCCTACACCTTCAAATTCTATAACATCTGCTATTGTTTTTTGTAAATTCATTTAATTATTATTTTATACAAAAGTGCTAAAAAGCTTGGAAGACAACTTATGTTACTAAAGAATACAGCTTGGATTTATTTGCCTATTTTAAAAAACCTAGCAAAAAAACCTAATTTATCAAGATTCTTGGCTCTTACTTCTGGTATAGCTTCTGTTTCCCAACCATCTTTAATTATTTTAAGAGCTCCAAGGCATGATGAAAAGTGAACCTTATCCATTTTTTCTTCATTTTTAATATTTTTTTTAATTGTACATTTAAAAGATTTTTCAAGAAAATTTTCTATATTTTTTAAATTCATACATTCTCCTGTAAGTAAAAATATTTTGCTAAAACTTGAATTAAAGTCAGAGACTCCTAATTGTTTTTTTAATAGATCATTAATTTCGTCTAATCTTGCTTTAATAACATTTGTAATTAGTGATTTACTAATTTTTCTAAAGCCAGAATGAGTAAAATAATTTTTCTTTAAATTATTATTTTCATCAAAAAATTTTTCATTATTTTGAAATGAAAAATCAAAATTATTTCTTATATTTTCAGCTTCTTTCAGATTTAGTGAACATACTTTGGATATATCTTTTGTTATATGGTCTAAGCCAAAAGGAAAAGTTATAGAGTGAATTAACGCTAAGTTACCAAATACTCCAAGGCTGATTTTTTCAAAATCAAAATCTATTAAAACTGAGCCTACTTTTAATTCCTCGTCGTTCAATAACTCAACTCCTGAGGCGAAAGTACGTGAGATTAACTTTTCAATTTCAATATCACAATTAATAAATGCTTGATTAATATTTTTTAAATTATTTTTTGACGTTGTAATAAAAGTAATTTCATGTGTCAATGAATCTGCATATACTCCTATTGGTTCTTCAATAAACTCTTTTCTGTCTACAATATAATTGTGATTAAAAATATGAATAATTGACTGATCTTTATCATTAAGAATTAATTGCTTTTTTGCCTCTTTTAGTAAAAGTTCTATATCATCCTTATCTATTTTTGCTCCATCAATTTTTTTATGCTTAGAAAATTTAGTACATAAAAAATCAGGTTGTTCCAAAACAACGTTTATTTTTTTAAGGGATACTTTTGCTTTTTTTTCAGTTGAACTAATGCATGTTCTAATGGCATTCGATGCTTTTGTTATATTCACAATAACATCGTTATTAATTCCGTCTGATGTACAAATTGATGAAGATAGGATTTCTGCCTTATTATCACTTTTAATTCTAAATATAATGCATTTTATATTGTTGCTGCTTAATTCTAATATCCCAATTGGTTCTTCAGAGCTCATTACTCTACTATTATCTTACCATCCACCCTTAAATCAATGATTTTATATTTTTCAAAATCACTGCGGTTTAACAGTTGAACGGATTTTTTTATTGCATCTTCGATTTTAGTAGATGGAAATTTTATTGTTCTCTCATCTGAAAATTCCACATCCCAACGATCAATTTTAAAGTAGTAGTAATTTTCAATATTATAGTATGGAAATTCATTAATTTTTAAATTATTTAAAAACTTCATAAAATTATTTTCTGCTTTTTCCCCAAAAATATTAGGTAAATTTCCTGTGATTATAATATCTTCATTTAAAATTAAATTGGATGAGCTGTCTAATATATATTTTTTGTTTTTTTTGAATATATATGCAATTGGCTTTGTCTCAAAAATTTTAATTATAAGAGAGTTAGGATATTTTTTTTTTACTTGAATTTTTTCTAAAAATTTTATTTTACGTAGAGGTTTTTCTAAATCTTCTCTTTTGACTAAAAAAATATTTTTTCCATATATTTGAAGCAATCTATCTTTAATCTCAGCTTTTTCAATTTTAGAATTGTTTAAAATTATTATATTTTTTATTTCAAAAAAATAATTTTTTTTTTCTAAAACTTGATTAAGTTTGTTTGGATTAAAAGTTGACAAAAAAATTAATGTAATTAATAATAAAATAACTTTATAGAATTTATTCATCTATTAATACTGGCATCTTTAGCCATCCAAAGCACCAAGTCTTCGAACTTGATACCATAATATTTTGCAATTTCAGGGACAAGGGACAAATTAGTCATGCCAGGCTGAGTGTTTAATTCTAATAAGTAAAATTTATTTTTAAAAAATCTAAAGTCAGATCTTGTAACACCTCTACATTTTAAAATTTTATGGGCTTTTTTTGCTAATGAAAGTACTTCCCTATATTTTTTTTTAGTAATAGAAGCTGGCATTATATGTTTTGTTTTTGCTTTAGCTGAATATTTGGCAGTATAGTCATAAAAATCTCTTTTAGGTTCAAGTTCAATTGCTCCTAAAGCTTTATTTCCCATGATTGCTACCTGGACTTCTTTTCCAGGAATATATTCCTCAATCAAAACCTTATCATAATTTTTTTTTATTTTTTTGTAATTATTATTAAACTGCATTTTGTTCCTACATAAATAAACTCCCAAACTTGAACCTTCATTAATTGGTTTAATCACTATTGGAAATTTAATTTTATTTTTCTTGAGTTTTCTTAAAAGATTTTCTTTTTTGTTTTTCTGTAATAAAAAATATTTAGGAACATTAATTTTATTTTTTATAAACTCAAGTCTTGATAGCACTTTATCCATCGCTAAGCTGGATGAAATAACTCCTGAGTGTGTATAAGGAATCTTTAATGCCTCTAATATACTTTGGATAAAACCATCTTCTCCATATTTGCCGTGAAGTGCATTAAAAACCAATTTAGGTTTCAATTTTTTCAATTTATTAATAAAAATACCCTTAGCGTCTAGTTCTTTAACTTTATGTCCTTTTCGTCTTAAGGCGCGTGTACAAGCTTTCCCAGTTAAAAAACTTATTTCCCTTTCGTTAGATGCTCCGCCTAAAAGAACAACTATTAAGTTTCCCATTATTTTTCTCCAATAATTTGAAGTTCTAATTCTAGTTTAATACCTGTTTTATTAAGAACTTTATTTTTTACCTGATTAATTAAGTTTTCTAAATCAGTAGATTTAGCATTTCCCTTATTTACAAAAAAATTACAATGTTTTTCAGAAATGAAAGCATCTCCAACACTCATACCTTCACATCCAGAATTTTTTATAAGTTTCCATGCTTTATTGTTTTCTGGGTTCTTAAATGTACTTCCGCATGTCTTAATTTTTGATGGTTGATCATTTTTTTTTTTGTTAACAAGTTCATTGATTTTTTTTTTAATGTTAGGCTTATTACTTTGTCCACCTTGAAATGTTGCGCTTATAAAAATTAAATTACTTTTTAAACTACAACCTCTATAAAAAAATTTAATATCTTTTGAATAAATTACTTCTATTTTACCATTAAAATCCATGACTTGAACTGAAACTAATATTTTAGAAATATCTTCTTGATAACAACCAGAATTCATTCTGACGCCACCGCCAATTGTGCCAGGTATACAAGACAAGAACTCAAATCCTTTTAATGAGTTATCATATGCAAAATTTGAAACGTTTTTATCTAAAGCAGATGATCCGGCTATTATAGTATTTTGATTTAAAAGTGACAAATGGGAAAAAGATTTTCCTAACTTAATGATAACTCCATCAAATCCTCCATCTCTGACTAGAGTATTTGATCCAATTCCTAAAACTTTAATTTTACTTTCCCCATTTAAATTTCTTAAAAAGATAGATAAATCATTTAAATTTTTAGGTTTAAAAACTACTTTTGCTTGACCCCCAACATTAAACCAAGAATATTTTGATAAATTTTCATTAAACAAGATTTCTCCAGAAATTTTTTTTTTTATTTCTTTTACTTTTGTAATTAAATTCATTTTAATTCATTTCCAATTTCTCTTATCCAGCTCGATATACTTCCCGCTCCCATACAAATTACCATTTCGTTTTTTATTAAATTTTTTTTAAAAAACAATTTTAATTCTTGTTGATTTTTTATATTTATTACTTGAACTTTTGACTTTTTCATTATTAATTTTGAAAATTCTTTTTGATTAAAATTATATTTTAATTTTTCACCTGCAGAGTAAACTGGGCACAAAATAACTAGATTGCCTTTAGTAAATGAAGAAGCAAACTCATTTTTTAATGCTTTAACTCTAGAATATCTATGAGGTTGAAATGCACAAATAATTTTTCTATTTTTATTAACCTGTCTAACCCCATTCAATAAAGCTTTTATTTCTGTTGGGTGATGCGCGTAATCATCATAAAATTCTTTTTTTTCATAGGTAAAAATTTTAGTAAACCTTCTTTGAATACCTAAAAATTTTTTTAGTGCGCTTTTGATTTTTATAACTTTAATACCTAGATTTATTCCAATAGCAACAGCTGCAGTTGCATTTGCTATGTTATGATCTCCTATTAGGTTAACCTGAATATCTTTTATTTTATAATCTTTAGAGGCTGAAGATTTAACTTTTAAATCAAAAGTTGAATATTTTATATTTTTTCTAACATTAATTATTTGAAGATTTGCTTTTTTACTGAACCCATAGGTTAAATAATTTTCATTTTTACATTCAGTTAATAACGATTTTATATTTTTGTCATCAATACAAACTAAAGATTTCCCAAAAGAAGGGGTTTTTTCAACAAAAGAGCAAAAGCTTTTTTTTAATTTTTTAAAACTTCCATAAAAATCTAAATGTTCTTTATCTACATTTGTTACGATTGAATAAGTTACTGGGAGTTTTAAAAAACTTCCATCTGATTCGTCGGATTCTATAACTGCCCAATCACCTTTGCCAAACTGTGCATTATTTTTTAGTGAATTTATTACTCCTCCGTTGATAACTGTTGGATCTAATCCAGCTTCAACTAAAATATTTGCAACAAGTGAGGTTGTTGTTGTTTTGCCATGGGAACCTGTCACAACAATATTTTTTTTAAGAGCAACAATATTTGCTAACATGTCGCCCCTTGTAAAAACAGGTAGTTTTTTATTATTTGCAAATTTTAGTTCTTTATTATTATTTTTGATAGCCGACGAAATAACAACTAATGTAGCTTTTTTTAAATTATTTTGATTGTGACCAAAATACACTTTGATACCCGATTTAATCAATCTCTCAGTATTCTTATTTTTACTCAAATCGCTACCTTGAATATTAAATCCAGTATTTTTCATAATTTGAGCTAATCCACTCATACCGATCCCTCCGATTCCAATAAAATGAATTACCTCATTGCTAGCTATATTAATTTTCATATTTGAATAAACTCTTTAATTTCTTTTTCTATATCTGCGTAAACATCTTCCTTATAATTTTTTTTCATACATTTTCGAGCATTTTCTAGCTTATTTTTATTTTTTATAGTTTCCATAATTAAATTAAATAAATTTTCCTCATTGAAATTATCTTGTTCCAAAAGCCAACAACAACCTTGGTTTTGGTAATATTCACCATTCAAATATTGGTGGTTGTCAATAGATTTTGGTAATGGAACTCCTATGAAGGGGGTTAAAGTAGAGACTAATTCTGCTGTAGATGAAGCTCCACATCTTGTTATTGCTAAGCTTGCTGAGCTCATTAAATCTAAAATATTTTTGTCAAACTCAAAGATATAGTTTTTAATATTATTATTATTATAAAATTTTTCTAAAAAATTTTTTTGTTCTAAAATACACTGTTGCATTACTTCAATTTCATAACCTTCTACTTTTATCATTTTAATAACTGGTGGTATAATTTTACCAAATATTTCTGCTCCTTGACTACCACCAATAATTAAAATAGAAAAATTTTTCTTATTATTTTTATCAATCTTAGTTTTAAAATTAATTACTTTTTTATCTAAAACTACACCTACTTCGTAAGCCTTAGTATGATATTTTTTTGGAAAATTTTTTATTATTTTTTTTGCTAGAAATATTTTTTTAGCAAACATTGATAAGTATTTATTTGCACGCCCTAAAATCATATTATTTTCATAAATTACCATTGGGAAATTTAAAATTTTTGATGCAAAGCAAATAGGGAAAGACACATACCCTCCCAAGCCAAAAACTAAATTTGGTTTTTCTTTCTTTAAAAAAATAATTGACTGTATTACTGAGAATATAATCATAAAATATGCAACTATTTTTTTTAAAAAACTTTTATTTGTAGGTGTGCTTGTTTTTAAAATATATGATTTAAAATCTGAACTGTTCAAAGTAAAATTTTTACCTCTATCATCCGTAACTAAAACAACTTCATAACCTTTTGTTGAAAAATGATTCATAAGATTTACAGCTGGAAATATGTGTCCACCTGATCCTCCTGCAGAAAAAACTATTTTTTTTTTCATTGCTGTCTTTTAAAATCTTTTCTTGTAAAATTTAAAATAATACCAGCTATTATCGAACTACCAATAAGAGAGGATCCTCCGTAACTTAAAAAAGGTAAAGTCATACCTGTCGTGGGTAATAATCGAATGTTAACCCCCAAATGAATAAATGTTTGAATAATTAAAATTGTAATTAATCCAACTAAAGTCAATTTTATAAATTCATTTTTTTCTATGAAAACTTTACTTATCACCTTGTATCCAATAAATAAGAATATTATTACCACAAATAAAACAAATAATGCTCCAAACTCCTCTGATACTACAGCAATTATATAATCAGTATGAGCTTCTGGAACTCTATCTTTTAAAATACCTTCTCCCATACCCTGTCCGGTTAGCCCTCCTTGATTTATAGCTTCTAATGCCTTTTGTGATTGAAAGTTATCGCCTGCCTTAGGATCTATAAATGTTTTAACTCTTAATAAAATATAGCCAAATTTTTCAGGAAAGAAAAATATTAGAAAAGAAAAAATTCCAATAAATGCTATACCTAAAATCAATAAAATCATCATATTAAAACCTGATACAAAAATAACTGTAATCCAAGAAGAAGTTAGTAATAAAGTTTGCCCAAGGTCAGGCTGATTAATTAAAATTGCTATAATTAAAAAGAGGGTTAAAAAAGTATATAAATATCTTCTATAAATATTAGTATTTTCATCTTCAACAATAACTTTAGCTACAAAAACTATAAACAATGGTTTAACTAATTCGATTGGTTGAAATCTAAATGGCAAAAGTGGTAAATCTAACCATCTTTTGGATCCTTTAACTTCAGCCCCAACTATTAATGTTAAAAAAAGAAGAAAAATAGAAAAAAAAAATAAGTAATTAAAATATTTTATTAATTTATGCTTTTCTTGAATTGATATTGCAAAAAGCAAAAACAATGAAATACAAACAAAAATAGCGTGCTTTGCAAAAAAGAAATAGGTTTGCTTGTTTATTTTTTCAGACATGATTGAAGTTGTTGTAGAAAAAGAAAAAAAGAGACCTAAAAATAGAAGAAATATAAACAAAAAAAGCAATTGTTTATCAGTACTTCTCCACCATGTTGCTACTGTGCCTGTATTATCTCTTCCTAAATTAAACATTATAATTTCTATTTAAATTTCTTAATAATCAAATTCTTAAAATATTCTCCTCTAGTTTCAAAATTATCAAATTGATCAAAAGATGCAGCGGATGGGCTTAAAAGAATAGTTTTTATGGATTTTGAGTTTAATTCTATATCCTTATTTATACTATTTATTGCATTTTTAATATTTTTAGAAATCTTATATGGGACAACATTCTTAATTTTATTTTTAAAAAATAATGTATTTTTCCCAATTATATAAGCTTTAATAATTTTTTTTTTTATTTTTTTAAAGTAAAAATTATCTTTATATTTTGGAAGTCCTCCCACTATCCAATATATATTTTCATAATTTGATAGGGATTGTAAGGAAGCATCAAAGCTGGTTGCTTTGGAGTCGTTAATACATAAAAGTTTATTTTTTGATAATACTACTTCTTGCCGGTGCGGAAGACCTTTAAATTTATTAAGAGCTTTTAAAATAATTCTATCGCTAACTTTCAAATTTTTTGCTATTTTATAAGCAAAAGATAAATTTTCAATATTTCCTTTGCTTTTAAAATATCTATTATTAGCTCTCTTCAAAAGAGAGCTGCAGTCTGATTTATTTACATAAATCAACTTCGATTTTAGTTTATTTTTTTTAAGTATTTTTAAAATAAAATTTGAATATTTGTTATCCGAATTTATATATGCAAAATCTGATCTATTTTGTGCCAAAAATACTTTTGATTTAATTGTAGCGTAATTTTTTACATTTTTATGTCTTTCAAGGTGATCTGGTGAAATATTTAGTAAAGCCGCATGGTGTGATCTAAATAGTTTTGAATATTGAAGCTGATAGGAGGAAACTTCAATTATATATGTATATTTTTTTTTTGGTTGATTAAATGATAATATAGGATTTCCAATATTCCCAACAGTTTTTACATTATAATTTGCTACTTTTAAAATCTTTTCAATTATTTTACATGTTGTTGACTTTCCATTTGTTCCTGTAATTGAAATAATTAGTGAATTTTTATTTACTTCAAAAAAAAGGTCTAAATCTGTAATTATTTTTTTTATGTTTTTTTTTAAAAAATTTTTTATTTTGCACTTATTAATATCTATTCCAGGACTAATAACGATTACATCAATCAAATTATTATTTAACCAAAACTTATTAATTGGATATTTTAGCTTTTTAATTTTATTTCTTGTTTTTTTATTATCGTCCCAACAAAAAATTTCCGCTTTTATTTTATTTAGTGTTTTCGCTACCGAACATCCAGTTTTTCCCATGCCATAAATAGCAATTTTTTTGTTTTGATATTTTTCTAAGCCAACCATCAACTATCTTAATTTTAAAGTTGCCAAACCTATTAATGCTAAAATAATTGAAATAATCCAGAATCTAATTACTACTGTTGATTCTGCCCAGCCCTTTTTTTCAAAATGGTGGTGCAACGGAGCCATCATAAAAACTCTTTTACCAGTCAGTTTGAAAGATATTACTTGTATAATTACAGAAGCGGTTTCTAGAACAAATAAACCTCCTATAATACTTAAAACAATTTCATGTTTTGATATAATGCTAACCGCACCCAAAGACCCGCCCAGAGACAATGAGCCAGTATCACCCATAAAAATTTTAGCAGGAGGTGCGTTAAACCATAGAAAACCAAGACAAGAGCCTACCATAGAACCACAAAAAATTGCGCTTTCGCCAACGTCGGATATATAAGGTATTTTCAAATATTCTGAAAAAACTATATTACCTGTAACGTAACAAATAAATGTAAATGAAAAAGCGACTAACATTACAGGAACTGTAGCTAAACCATCTAAACCGTCCGTTAAATTGACTGCATTTGAAGAACCTACAATAATAAAAACTGAAAAGGGAATAAAAAATAAACCTAAATGAATTATAAAATTTTTAAAAAATGGAAAGTATAAGTTTTTAAGATGTTCGTTGTTTCCAAATTTTAATAGCAATAAAACTGCAATTAAAGAAAGCAAAACTTGGAGTAATATTTTCATTCTTGAGGAAATTCCTCTTGAGTTATTGTATTTAATTTTTAGGTAATCATCTACAAAACCCAATAAGCCAAAACTTGTTGAAACAAATAATAAAACCCATATGTATGGATTGCTTAGGTCGGCCCACAATAAAGTACCAAAAAGAATTCCAATCAAAATAAGAAAGCCTCCCATGGTAGGTGTTCCTACTTTTTTAATTATATGGTCAATTGGTCCATCTTCTCTTATTGGTCCTGTAATTTTATGGGCCTGTATAAATTTTATAAAAGGGCCACCAATTAAAAAAACAATTAGCAGCGAAGACATTACAGAAAGCCCCGTTCTGAAAGTCAAATAGCGAAATACATTTAATGCAGAAAATTCATCGATCAGAGAAATTAAAAAACTATAAAGCACGGATTTGTTTCCTTTTAATATTTTTTGAAAATTGATTCAACCCAGTTGCGTTCGATCCTTTTACCATAAGTAAATCATTATTGTTAATAATTCTGCTAAAATGCGCATATGCTTCTTTAAGATTACTAAATATTCTACCTTGCTTGTTTTTTGAAAGAAAATTAAATGTTTCCTTAATGTGCTTGCCATAGACAAAAACTCTATCTACATCACTTTTGTTAATTATTTTTGACAGCTTTCTATGAAAATTTTTCGATTGTTTTCCGAGTTCAAGCATATCACCTAAAAAAATTATTTTTTTTTCATTATTTTTTCTTTTATATAAATTTATATTATTAATTGCTGATAACATAGATAAGGGGTTTGCATTATAGCTTTCATCAATAAATTTAAATTTTTTTCTAAATTTTTTTACTTCTTTAATATCACCTCTCCCGCTAGGAATATTAAAATCAATAAACTTTCTTTTTATTATATCTAAATCTAAATTTAGTGCATGAAGCAAAGAAATACATCCCAGAATATTTTCAATAAAATTTTTATTAAAATTTATAGTATAAAAATAAAAAATATTATTTTTAACTTTAATTTTTAATATACGTTTTTTTTTAATTTTTTTTATACTTAACAAAGAAATATCAGCTTTTTTATTAATGCTAAAAGAAATAATATCTAATCCTTTTTTTAGAGCTTTATTCTTAAAAAAATTAAAAAATCTATCATCCTTATTTAAAACTATACTTCCATTTTTTAAAATATTATTAATAATTTCTGACTTTGCTTTAGCTATATCTCTTAAAGTGCTAAAATTTTTTAAATGAGCTTCAGAAATATTTGTTATTATACCTACTTCTGGCTTTACCATTTGTGATAAACTATCAATTTCCCCCTTTTTATCCATTCCAATTTCAAATACTCCATAATCTGTATTTTTTTTTAAATTAGACAAACTCAAAGGAACACCAAACTTATTATTAAAGGAGTGTGGTGAATAATGCACCTCTCCATAATTTTTTAAGACAAAGCTTGTTAGATTTTTTAAAGTAGTTTTTCCTACACTACCTGTTATCCCTATTATCCTTGCTGACGATTTATTGCGCTTGATTTTAGCTAAATCATTTAGTGAATTAAAGGCATTTTTTACTCTTATAGTTTTAATTGCTGGAATTTTTTTTATATTCTTGTTTATGACGCATTTCGCAGCACCTTTCGCGATGGCATGATTAACAAATTTATGACCGTCAGTTTTTTTACCTCGAATAGCAAAAAAAAGATTGTTTTTTTTAACAGTTTTTGAATTAATTGATACTCCTTTATAATTTATATTGCTAAAATAATTAGAGTTCTTTTTATTATTTTTCTTTATTATTTTTTTCACTTCTGCTTTATCTGAAAAACTAATTACCTTTTTTCCATAGTCCTGTGTATTTTCATGTCCTTTGCCAGCAATTAATAAAACTTCATTGAATCCTAACTCATGAATAGCAGCCTGAATTGCTTTTTTTCTATTCCCAATATCTTTTGCTGTTTTTTTACAAGTTTTTAAAATTTCATTTCTAATTTTCTTTGGATTTTCGCTTCGAGGATTATCATCTGTTATAAATATTTTTTTACAATATTTTTTTGCGATCTTCCCCATCATAGGGCGCTTTTTTTTATCTCTTTCTCCACCGCAACCAAAAACTATAATAATATCTTTTTTAAACTGGTTCTTTAATGCTATTAAAGATTTTTCTAATGCTTCTGGTGTGTGAGCAAAGTCAATAATTATATGAGAATTATTATCTAGATTTTCTATACATTCTAATCTACCTGGAACAGGTTTTATTTTATTTATTTTTTTGAAAATTTTATTTATATGCAAGCCATAGATATGAGCCGCTAAGATTGCCATAAGTAAATTTTTAATTTGAAAATAACCTATAAGTGATGTGGTAAATATAAAAGTTTTCGAATTTATAATTACTTTAATAATTTGTTTATTTTGATGATATTTATTATCTAAAATTTTAATTGATCCTGATGTTTTTCCAATAGTAAATTTTTTAAATTTTTTTTGAGCTGCTATTTTTTTTATAATTTTAAATTCTTTATTATCTTCATCTGTAACAATAAAAGATTTTTTTCTCAATAAATTCTTAAATAAGTACATTTTTGCATCAAGATATGCTTTCATATTTTTGTGATAATCAAGATGATCATGACTTAGGTTTGAAAATATCCCAGTCTTAATATTTATGCTATCTAAGCGCTTTTGGGCTAAACCATGACTAGAAGCTTCAATAATAACATTATTTATTTTTTTTTTTGCTAAAATGTTTAAATTTTTATGTAGTCTAATGGGATCTAAAGAAGTTAAATTAGTTTTTTTATTAAATTTTTTTGAATTGATCCCTAAAGTTCCGATCGAAGCTACAGGGATTTTATTTAAATTTAATATTTGATAAAAAAAATCAGCTATTGAAGATTTTCCATTTGTTCCCGTTACTGCAGTTATATATGAAGGTTTTTTTTTATAAAAATTTGAACAAGCTTCAGTTAAACATTTTCTAACATCCTTTGTTAAAAGATTTGGAACTGGGAGGTTTGTGTATTTTATTTTTTTCTCACTTACTATTAGTGCTGGTTTTTTTAATACTGCTTCTTTAATAAATTTTATACCAGATGTTTTCTGACCCTCTATTGCAAAGAAAATGTCGCCTTTTTTAATTTTCCTACTATCAAACGATATACCTCTTACGGGTATTTCTTTGAATTTTTTTTCTTTTAATTTAAGTAATTGGCCTAAAAACATTTAAAAATTTTTAGAAGCTTCTAAGTTATTTATGGCTAAAATTGGACCAATTTTCTCTATAATTTTGCCTGCAACAACAACGGTATTCCATCCTGAGGTGTTTCTTTTTTCACCTTTATACTTATATCCATTGGGAAATTTTTCAGATGGGGGAAATTCATATACAAAATTTGGAGCTGGCTTGGGCTCATCTAACATTACCAATAATACATATTTTGGTTTACTTGCAGGAAAAAGTGAAACAAAAGTATTTAATTTTGCTTTTGAATTGTACTTCAAAGCTGTTCCTGTTTTTCCCCCAATATCATACCCTTCAATGTTAGCAAAATTTGCTGTTCCTTCATCAAGACTTACAACTTTTCTCAACATCAAATTTATTTTTTTACTCGTTTTTTCTGAAATTACCTGCTCTTTCTTTTTTTCAAAATTTTCTTTTTTCTTTAAAAGAGATGGACTTATTTTATAACCTCCATTACCCAAAATTGCGTAAGCTCTAGCTAACTGCAGCGGTGTAGTTGTAATACCGTGACCAAAAGATGCTGTAGCAAGTTTACATTTACCCCATTTAAATAGATGTGGTGTTCCAATTTCTTCTAAATCAAATTTAATTGTATTAAAAAGTCCAAGAGAATCTAAAAAATTTTTGTACTTTTCAACTCCTAATTTTTGAGCAATACGAACCGCACCAATATTAGATGAGCGAATTAAAATTTGTTCAGTGCTTAGATTTTGAGGTAATTTGTCATGTTCACTTATAGTGTATTTATCACAATTTATTTTAGTTTCAAGGTTTTCAAATATTGTATCTTCATCGATTACTTTATTTTCAAGACCTGCTGCAATAGTAAAAGTTTTGAAAACAGAACCAAGCTCATAAACACCAAGAGTAATTTTATTTGTATAAATTTTATCCTCAATTAAAGTTCTTTTATTTAAATCGTAATCAGGTAATGAAATTAGAGATAATATTTCTCCATTCTCAACATCCATTAAAAGTGCAGCACTTCCAATATTTTTAAAATTTGATTTTGTTTTTAAAAGTTCCTCTCTAATTAAATGCTGTAAATTAGAATCTAGAGATAGCCTTAAAGGAGCGTCGATTATTTCTTTGTTATTTAATTCTTTATCAAAATAACCCTCAATACCAGATACACCTTCGTTAATATCATCCGTTTGACCAAGTATATGACTAAAAAGATTTTTTTGAGGATAAATCCGATGGGGTTTTGTCTCAAAAACAAATGCCTTGTTACCAATCAACCAAAGTTGATCTCTTTCTTTTGGGGTTAATCTTTTCCCTATCCAAAAAAAATCATTGTTTTTTAGTTTATGTTCGATTTTATTGAAATTTAAGTCTGGAAATCTAATTTTTAGTTTAATTAATAAGTTTTTTTTTTCTTTTTCTTTTAATAATTTGGGTCTAACTCCTATGTCATAAAGATTAACATTTGTTGCTAAAACTGAGCCATTCCTATCAATAATATCTCTTCTTTGTTTCAAAATATTTTTTTTTACGTTTTGATTATAAAAACGTTTTTCTTCAGATACTGATAAATAAATTATTTTAATACTAAAAATAATCATTAAACTAAAAAATACAAATGATAAAAAGGTAAGTCTATTTAATGAAATCTTAACTATATTAGTATTTTTTATGTAAGAAAAAATTTCTGATTCATCAAAATCCTTAAAATAAAAACTTTTTTTTTTCATTAAATATTATCTACCAGGCACAATTGGTATACCCATAAAAAGTTTTACTACTTGGATAGCCGCCCAACGTGTGGCTCTAGTAATAGTTACTACTTCTTTTGGAGATTCGTAAAGATTTTTTATCTCTTCTTTCTTTTTAACTATTTTCTTAGCTACTTGGGTTTTTATTGTTCCAGGTATTTTTTCGGGCTTATTGTAAAGTTCTTGAAGTTTTTGAAGTTCCTTTTTTTTTTCTACTATCTTTTTTGCAACTTTGTATTTAATTTCTTTAGCGCCATTTTCATTTTTTCTAATAAGTTCAGAAAAAATTTCGTTTTCATCATTTAAACTTTTTATTTGTGACTTCCTGTATGAAATTAAATCATCATCTAAATGCTTTTTTGCAAGTAAAGATATATTTTCAGGTGATGTGATAACTTCATTATCTAAAATAACTTGGTCTAGGTCAAATTTTAATAAATTATTTGTTGCCTTTAATTCACTAATCGTTTTTTCTAAATTTCTCGTTTCATTCTTGACAACTAAGACTAATAATAAACCACAAACAAATAAAAAACTCATTAAAGAATATTTTTTAAAAACATGATTTGATTTGACCTCAGGATTAGTATCAATCCATTTGTAATCATCAGTTTGTATTTTTTTTTCTATTAAATCTTTATCTACTTCCTTTAAAGAGTTAATTGACATTAATCCTTTTTGCATACTTAGTTTATCTTGTGTTGACATAATCCAATTTTTCTAAATTAAAGTAATTTTCAAATTTATTTTTAAACTCTTCTGGGTAGAAAAATTTTTCACTATTTCTTACTGCATATCTTAATTTTGCTGATCGTGAGTTTGGATTAATTTCAATTTCTGTTTTATTTGGTATAACAGGTTTTTTTAAAATTAATTTAAATAAGCTAGATTTTTTTTCTTTAATTGGAAAATATCTAGAAGGATTTTTTTTTAAATTTGAATAAAGATTAAAAAAACTTTTTACAATCTTATCTTCTAACGAATGAAAGCTAATTATAATTAATAGACCTCCTTCTTTTAAGATCTTTGTAGCATTAATTAATCCTGACATTAATTCTGTTAATTCACGATTAACAAATATTCTTATAGCTTGGAAAGTTTTTGTGGCTGGATTTTTTTTGTAATAATAAAAATTTTTTTTGGCTTCTTTTACTATTAGAGCAAGTTCTTCTGACGTTTTAATTGGTTTTTTTTTTTCTATATTCTGCAATTTTATTTGCAATTTTTTTTCCATCTTTTTCATCACCAAGTACTTTTATAATTGTGCTTAAATATTCTTTATCTAAAGTGTTTACTACGTCGTATGCAGTATAGTCATTAATACCCATTTCCATATTTAAAGAGGTACCTGAACTAAAAGAAAATCCTCTTTCTTGATCAAGAATTTGATATAAAGAAAGTCCTAAATCAAATATTATTGCACGGGGTTCTAAATTTTTTTCTAAAATTTTATCTAAATTACTAAACTTGTCATGATAAAAATTAAATCTATTTGGAAATTTTTTTTTTAGGTTGTTTGCATATTCTTTTGTAATTATGTCTCTATCAAATGCATGAACATTTGTTTTTGGGAATTTTAATATTGCTTTTGAATAACCCCCTCCCCCAAAAGTACAATCAATAAACGTGCCACCATGTTGAGGGGATATAATGCTTAATATTTGAT
>MDSV01042520.1_pt1 | contig 21975 bp, 13 predicted proteins | sample 810851 | NCBI WGS metagenome assembly MDSV01 (sample SAMN05326640, study PRJNA326480) | marine metagenome | isolation source: seawater | place: Atlantic Ocean: North East | collected 2012 | reverse complement strand
GCGCGGCGCGCTCGCGCCTCTGTGCGCCGCCGCCGCCGCGCGCGCGCGCGCGGCGGCGACCGACGGCGCCGCCGCGGAGGCGTTTCGCGCGCTCGCGGACGCGCTCGCCGGCACCGGCGGGGACGGGGACGGGGACGGGGACGGGGACGGGGACGGAACGGCGTTTGTCGGGCGCCGACGAACCCCCGGGTTCCCCCCCGGGATCTTCCAGACGGCGGCGACGGCGAACGACGCCGCGTCGGCGGAAACGTCGGCGCGCGCGGCGTCCCTCGCCGCCTCGCTCGCCTCCGAGCCGCTCGCCGCGGCGCTTGCCGAGGCGGGAGGCGCCTCGGTGGTCGGCGCGGCGTGCCGCCTGGCGCGCGCGGCGACGGCGGCGTGCGACGCCGACGCGCAGGTGCCGCTCCTCGCCGCCGCCGCAACCGTCGCGCTCGCCGCGGCGGCGCGCGCGACATCCGCGGCGACGGAGCGTCTCCGCGGCGAAGAAACAGCCGCGGGAAGAGACGAGACGCGCGAAGAATCGGTCGACGGCGAGACATCCGACGCATCGGATGCCTCGTTCCGCGTCGCGGCGGCCGTGTTCGTCGGCGCGCGCGCCGACGCGGCGTACCCCCGCGACGCGGAGACGGGTGCGCCTTTGACCTCCGCGCTGGCGAGACTCGCCGCCGCGCGACAGAACCGCGGCGCGGCGCCGATTCAGCTCGCGGCGGCGCACGCGCTGGCGTCGCTCGTGCTCAAGCGCGGCGGCTCGGGCGCGCTCGGCGCCGAAGGAGGCTGGGCGGCGGCGAGGGCGGCGGGCGTGGCATCGCCGGAGTCGCTCGGCGCGAGTGACGACTCTGAACACTCGCTCGGCGCGCGCGCTGCCGGAGGCGTCCTGCGCGCGCTCGCCGCGCGCGGCGACCCCGCGGAGCGGGCCCTGGCGCGCACGTTGGTCGCCGCGCTCGCGCACGAGGACCGCCGGGTCGCCGCGGGCGCGGCGCGCGCGCTGGGCGAGGCGATGTCCCCGCGGGGCGGCGGCGCCGGCGTGACGCGCGCGTGCCACGGCTTCGAGCGACCCCTGTTCCGGCAGCGCTTCTTCGCGCAGACCCTGCCCGACGTGCTGGCGGCGCTCGAACCGGCGGGGATGGGATCCCAAACGGCAGAAACCGCGCGGGATTCGAGCTCCGCCTCGCGCCGCGCGGCGTACCTCTCGGCGGTGGTGCACCTGGCGCGCCACGCGCCGGCGTCGGCTGCGTTCCAGTTCGGCGAGCGGATGCTTCCTCTGCTCCCCGAGGCGGCGGCGGCGCTCGCGGCGCGGGGCTCGCCGTTCGCCGACGAGAAAGCGCTCGCCGCGGCGGTGGTGCTCATCGCGTCGTTCTTCGCCGACCCGCGCGGCGCCAACGCGCTCGACGCGCACGCGGAGGCGCACGGTGGCGCCATGCTCCGCGCGCTCTGCGCGCTGGCTGGCGCCGGCGGATCCCGCGGGCGCGACGGGGACGACGCCGTCATCGCCAGCATGGAGGTTCGCGAGACCGCGCTGGAGGCGCTCGTGGCGGCCACCTCGCTGCCCTTCTCGGCGGTGTACCCGCACAGGCGCGCGGTGGCGGTGGCGGCGACGGCGGCGCTGGACGACCCGAAGCGCCGGGTGCGGCGCGGCGCGGCGAGGTGCCGGGAAGTCTGGCTCGCGCTCGACGCCAAGAGTTGACGGTGCGTTTTGTTTCGTTTCAACGTACGTAGACTACGTGATGGACGCGCGTCGCGCGCGAATCGCGAATCGTTCACGATCGCGAAACGTCTCGGGTCTGTCGTCAGTCCGCGGAAGTCTCTGGAAAGTCTCTTCTCCATCTCTCGAGAATCTCTTCTCGCGCGTCACCGCGAACGCTCGGAGTCGTCCTCTAGCCGTGCCAGCGGTCGCGCCAGTTGTGCTCGTGTTCCTCCTCCGCCGCGGCGCACGGGTCGACGGTCAGGTCGGTGCCCAGGCCGCACGCCTCGCACCCGACGTGCGCCATGCGCACGTGCGCGATGGCGTAGTTCTTGAAGAACGCATCCTGGTCCCGCGCGTACAGACCCACCTGCTTGTGCGTCTCCTTGGTCGCCCACAGCATCTGGTCGCTGTGGAATGTCCCGCAGGTGGCCGCGCCCGTGCAGTGCGTTTTGTCGGACAGCGCCTCGCTTTCCCAGGGGCCGCCGCAGGGGTCGCACGTGCACTCCGTGGACTCCTCGGGCGAGACGCACCCGCTCGGACAGACGCTCTCGCTGCAGGTGTTCTCGTTGATGCTCGTGACGTTCGCGCACCGGAACACGGGGTCGGGGTCGCACGTGTTTCCTTCCCGGTCGTACCACAGCGTGTCGACGGTGTTGTTGAACGAATCGCCGGCGCACGATTGCGTCGTCTGCCGCAGCCGGGGCCAGGATTCCTCCGCGAACGCGTCCGTGAGGTACGGCGCCGTGCACGAGTCGTACCTCTCCGCGCGCACGCGGAAGCGCGGACACTCCGCGCGGGTCACGTGTTTCCAGTACGCGTTGTCGAACGTCGCGGGCGTCGTGTCCATGTTCCGCGCGTTTTCCGTGTTGGGCAGGGTCGCGGCGGCGCACGCGTCGGAGATTTTGCGCGAGTGCGCGTGGCCGAGCGTGTGCGAGCCCATGAGCGCCACGAGGTGCTTCATGCCCGCGCACTGGCACTCCTTGTAGAACGGGATCGTGTCCACCATGTCCTGCACGCTCTGGCTGTGCGGCGCGGGCAAGATGAAGGTTTCGTCCGCGCTCTGCGCGTCGCACCGGCCGGACCGCACGTGCCGCAACAGCTTCGGACCGCCGGTCACCTCCACGGACGCCGCGCCCGCGTACTGGAGCACGTCCGCGAAGGACACCGCGCACTGGACGCGACCGGAACCGCTTCCGGAGCCGGAGGACGAGGCCGATTCGGGCTGGTAATACCCGGGCTCGGACGCCATCTTCGAGTCGTCGAAGTGGGCCACGCACGAAGCGTTGCACTGCTGGTAACAGGCTTCGCCGTCGGGCAGCGAGGCGCGCGCGGCGGAGGCGTCGAACGGCGTGTCGAACCCCTCGGGAAGCGGATCGCCGATCGCGTACGAGTCGTCGTGGTGCGATTGGTCGTGGTGCGATTCGCGACGGCGCCCGAGCAGGCGGCGTCCGCGCCCGGCGCTCTGGCGCGCCGCGCGCGCGGACTGCGGAGCGCTCGTCGCGCCCGCGGACCGCCCCGCGGTCAAAAAAGTCTCCGGCACCGGGCGACGCGCGGCGACGGTGGCGGCTCCGGCGCCGCGAGCGTCCGCGCCCGCCGCCGCGCGGGAACCCTCGACGTGCGCCGCCTGTAGGTCCGCCTCGGGCGGCTCGGGCTGCTCGGGCTCGCCGCCGCTGCTGCAGGATGCCGCGGACCCGTCTTTGTTGAACCCGGGGAAGAGCGTCGTGTCCACGTACCCGCACACCTCCTCGCACGGGTACCGGCACGCTTCGGCGGCGTCCGTGTGGCACCGGTTGACGGTGCGGTACACCTTTTCCCGCGAGTCCAGAGTCTGTTCCCACATCTCGGCGTTCGCGGCGAAGATCTCGGGCGCCGTGTCCCTGTTCGTCTCGTACCAGAACGAGCCGTCGTCTCCTCGGGCCGGGGTGCCGTCCCAGGATTTCGCCTGGAACTGGCCAGACTCGTGGAACGCCATGCGAAGCCAGTCGGCGGCGGCGAGGCCGTCGCCTTTCATTCCTTCTTCGCCCTCGGTGACGAACGGAGCGCCGATGACGGTGGAGCGGACCATCCAGTTGGTCAAGCCCTTGGCTTTCCACTCGCACAGGATGGAGCTGTCGACGTGGTCGGCGTCGTACGGGCAATGCTCGCGGCCGAGCTCCGCGCACGTGGTGTGGATGTCTTCTTCGCAGTCGCTGCTGTCTGTTGGGGGCGCGTCAGAAAAAATATCTCGATGGGAACGACGAACGAGAAAGGAGCGGGAGAGTCGTTCGCTCGGCTTACCTGGCCAGTAGCGGTACTTAGACAGGGCGTTCAACGGGGCGGTGCAGGATCCGGAGATCGAGTTCTTCGCGGCGATGGCCGCGGGCTCGTCTGGCTCCGGGTTCAGGTCCAGGTACTCGGCCCACTGCGAGGGAGAGAGGGGGGAGGTGTGAGAGAGCGACGCGGTGAAAGCGGGAACTAGCGGTGAGCCGAGAGTGGAGCCGCGACACTTACGAGTCCGGCGGTGGAAGGAGGCTGCTGCTGTGCAACACATCCCGCGATACACAGCAGGAGAAGAAGAGGCGCGAGCGCGGCCTGCGCGGCGCGGGAGGAAGGTGTAGGCGTCATCGTGCCGGGCGCTCGTGCTGTGCGGGAAGTTGTGGGCGACACTCGTTCTGTTCAAAAGTACAAGTACAACTGTCGTAAGTATCCTCGAAATATCTTCGTCTCACCAACCAGTGGAACGCACACGTCATGTCCAAGGGCCACCTGTCGTGCTTCTCCAACGCACTGTATTCTTCACTCGGCGGCGCGTCCTCGGAAGCACCGAGGTCGACTGCCGGCGTCGTCGTTTCCGAGAACGACCTCTCGGACCAAAAGAAAGGAAAAGGTTTCTTCGGATGCCAAAATCTCGTTCGGTCCGAAAGCGACAGCGAGCGAACCGCCGAGCACGGGACTGGTTCCGACGCGCCGTCTCGAAGCCACCCACCCACACACGCGCGCCCCTGCCGCGACCAACGCTTCGTTCCTTCCTCCTCTTCCTCTCCCCCTTCCCCTCATCATGCGGCGTCGCGCCTCTGTGCAGCTCGCGTTCGTCGCGCTCTTCGCGCTCGTGCTCGCGCCGGCGCTCTGCGACGCGCAGGCAGTCCGCAGAGCCTCGCCCGAGGAACCGTCTGGTCGCAAGCGCGACAGGCCTTCCGGGCCGAGCAACCACAAGGCCCAGCGCCCGACGAACAAGCCCGGGCACGAGCCCAATGGCGAGAAGTACGAGCACGACAACAAGCCTAAGCACGAGCACGATGGCGAAGTCTGCGTCCCTGAGACGACGTGTTACGCCGACCACGAGTGTGCCGCTGAGTTCCCGTGTACCAAAACCGAGTGCGTCTTCGACGGGCCTCACCTCTTCGGGCGCGGCAACAAGAACGACGGTGCGGGCGTGTGCGTCTGCTTCGAGAACAAGCCCGTGGATACGCCCTGCATCGGCGACGAGGACGTGTGCAAAGGTCCGCTGGGCAAGTGCGACGCCGCTGGCGTGTGCGTGCCGCAACCCGACGACGACGGTTGCCCGTGCGCCGACAACGAATGCACCGTCCCCGACGACGCGTGCGTCGATCCCGACCTCAAGTGCATCTGCAAAAGCGGCGAGTGCGTGGTGAACTACCTTCCCGAGGGCATATCTTGCGACCCCGGTGAAACCGCGGTCACACCGTGCCAAGAGGCGAAGTGTGTTAAACAGGCGACGCTGGTCGGCGGCAACTTTGAAGTAGTGTGCAAGGTCGTGGACAAGCCCGAGGACACGCCCTGCATCGGCGACGAGAACGTGTGCAAAGGTCCGCTGGGCAAGTGCGACGCCGCCGGCGTGTGCGTGCCGCAACCCGACGACGACGGTTGCCCGTGCGCCGACGACCAATGCACCAAACCCGACGACGCGTGCGTCGATCCCGACCTCAAGTGCATCTGCGAAAGCGGCGAGTGCGTGGTGAACTACCTTCCCGAGGGCATCTCTTGCGTCCCCGCATTCGACCTTAAACAGTGCGAAGAGGCGACGTGTGTTAAACAGGAGACGTTTGGCGGCAACTTTGAAGTACTGTGCGAGGTGGAAAACCGCCCCGACAACACGGCGTGCTCCGGCGACGAGGTCGGGGCCGAGCCGACGTGCGATAACGCGGGCAAGTGCGTGCAGGGCAAATGCGACAATCTCCAGTGCCAAAACATACCGCCGCCGCCGCCGCCGTCGCCACCACCGTCGCCGTCGCCGCCGCCGTCGCCGTCGCCGCCGCCGCCACCATCGCCACCGCCGCCGTCGCCACCACCGCCACCGTCGCCGTCGCCGCCGCCGCCGCCGCTTCCGGACGATTCGTGCGAAGCGAGGTACCCAGGTCAAGATGTTGGGTGCACGACGCGTGATTGCGGAAGCGGAAACTCGCGATGCGCCCAGGCCTGTAGTGACGCCACCGCTGGGCAAGCCGCCTGCATATACGATGGAAATGGTGGATTATCCTGCATATGCAATTCTCCCGGAGGTGGACAAGACCAGTTCGACTGCGTGAAAGCCGACAACTATCCGCCGCTGGGTAGTGGTAGAGCAAGGTGCTGCGTTTGTGCGACCCCCGAACCACGGTCCGAACCACGGTGATCGACGGGTCCGAGACTGCGAAGGGCGCGCGCGGCGGCGGCTCTCCGAACCGCCGCTTCCCCGCCCGCCTCTTTTCCTAGGAAGATCCTCCTCCCCACCTCCCTTCCTCCCCGTCCGGCGCGCTGGCCAGCCCGCGGGATAAGCCGGAGGCCCGCACCCAAGAAGCCCAGCGTCAGTGACTTTTCGGTCAGAACTGATTCGCGCGCTCGCGCGCGTTCGCAGAGATGGCTCGAGAGAAGGGAAACGGAGGATGACGACGAAAAATAAGAAACGCGCGTCACGTTGTGAATAACACACCAACGACACACGTTCACGCGCGAAACGACATCACGTCTCACGTGCATCTTAAACACCTTCACACGCGTTCGTGTTTTTTCCTTCACTTCTTCACGGCACGCGCTCGCCGATTTCCCCCGCGCCGTCCCAGTCGCGCCCGACGCGGTCGCTCGAGAAGATGGGCAGCCGGTTGCGCATGTGCACGCGGTCAATCTCCCACGCCACGTCCGCGGGGAGCGGCTTGCCCTTCTCGCCGTTCGCGTCGAAGCACGCCAACGTCTCGTCCAGCTGCACCATGCTCGTGTGCCCGATGAGCGACGAAGTCACGCCGTCGCGCGCGCGGCACCACCGGAGCGCCAGCTCCGTTAACGAGACGCCGGCGGCGTCGGCGATGGCGGCGTACGCGCGCGTCGCGTCGCTCGCCGGCCCGCTGCGGTACCGGTACAGCGTCTTTCCCCAGGAGTAGTCGTCCATGCGGCCGCGCGGGTCGTTCAGGAGCCTCTCCGCTAATTCGGGGTCCCGCGGGTTATCCACGGCGGCGGCGACGTCCAGGTACTTGCCCGTCAGGACCCCCCCGGCCAACACGTTGTAGGCCATGAACCCGACGTTCTCGTTCGCCGGCGACGACGCCTCGGTCACGCCGTTCTCCTCGACGCGGCGGTTGATGAGCGAGAAGTCGTTCTGCATCACGCACGGCGCGTGGCCGTTTTCGAGTGAGTAGGCGGCGTAGCACGACGCGGTCAGCCCGTACGCGTTGTCGTTGCACATGCCCCAGCCGCGCAGCTTGCCGGCGTCGATCAGGTCGGACATCGCCTCGGCGATTTCCTCGAACGACGCGCGGTCGCGGTACCACGGCGCGTTCTCCTGCTCCGGGTGGTACTGCAGCGACTGACCCCAGTTGCTCTGCGGGGTGTACCGCGCGGGCCAGTGCAGGGTGTACAGGTCGACGTAGTCCGTCCCGAACCGGCGCAAAGACCCCTCCAAGTCCTTCACGATGTTTTTCTTGGTCACGTTGGCCCCGCCGGTGATCTTCGTGGCGAGCACGACTTTCTCGCGGCGGCTCTTCTCCTTCGCGAGCCACGAGCCGATGATCCGCTCCGTGTTCCCCTCGGGACGCGCGCGGTCGCTGGGGATCGGGTACTGCTCCGCGGTGTCGATCAAAGACACGCCCTTCTCCAGAACGGCGCGGTCCAAAAACTGGTGGCACAGCGACTCGTCCGGCGAGTTGAAATCGGCGCCGCCCCACCGTTGCGTCCCGAGCCCAAACTCCGAAACCAAAATGTCCCCACCCCCCATGCGCTTGTGCCGCATACCGTTCACCAGCGTCACCGTCTCGTTCGTGGGGCCGCCCGCGGAGCCACCCGGCTTGGGCGCACCACCGCGCCCAGAGCCGACCATCGCCGCGGCCTTCTCGCCCCAGGGAAACAGCGACCCGAGGCCGGCAGCCTGCACCACCTTTCGCCGCGAGGGCTGCGTCATCTCCGCGCGGGGGTCATCCTTCGCGTCACCGCGGGACCGGCCCACGCGCCGGCTCGACACCACGCGGGGGACCAGGGAGGCGGTGATGCACGACATCGTTCTCGCGGGTCACGGAGAGCGCGCGCGTCCGGAAGCACACCCGACGGAGCGCGGTGTGGACTGAAGAAGGAGCGCGTCGGATAACATCGTTTCTTCAGCTCGTTTCGCTTTTTTTTTCGTCCAGTCGCCGGTGCCCATCTTCTTGTCCGCCCAGATCGCCGCGTCACTCGTCGTCCGCGCGGCGGTGTCGAGTCGGACGCGGCGATACGAAAGCGCGTCGCGGGTGCTATGGAGGAGGGCGAGGCGCCGTCGGGCGGCGGGGCCGAGGAGGGCGAAGCCCCGCGGGCAGTCGCGGACGAGACTCGGGTGCGTTCCAACAGTAGGTCAGGACCGTCGGCGGCTCAGACGCCTCCCGCGAGCGCGCGCGCCGGCGCCTACGCCAGCCTCCTCGCCGGGTGGGCGAGCGGCGGCGTGGGCGCGCGGACGGCCAGCTCCGCACCTCCAAAGACCAGCGCGTACTCGCTCGGCGGGTACGGCGGCCTGCGTCGCGGGCGCGACGACGCGTCGCGCGCCTCGTTCGGCGATCGGCGGGACAACAAACGCAGGCGCGTGCACGACAAGAACGCGTCGACGACGCCGCGTCCGTGTTTGTTCTGGAGGCGGGGCGCGTGCACGAAAGGCGACGCGTGCGGATACGTGCACGGGGACTCGCGGGTGCCATGCACGCAGTTCGCCTCCGCGACGGGCTGCCGGTTCGGGGACGAGTGCGCGTTCAGGCACGTCCCGGGTTCGAACCCCCGGCGCGACGCGAAAGCGCGCGTCGCGCCCGAAGAAAAGAAAAACCCGTTCGCGACGCACGCCGAGAACTGCGGGTGCGAGACGTGCCGCCCGTCCCGGTACCGGCCCGTCGCGGAATGCGCCGAGTCGGACGGGGAAGAGGGGGAGATGCGCGTCGTCCGAACGAGCGTCGCGGACGAGCCTTTTCGTCGCGGAGGCGGCGTTCTCGAAGGTCTCGAGGGTCTCGAGGGTTCGGCGGATGAGGAAAAAAAGAACGCGCGCGACGCGACGTCAGCGACGTTGGCGACGTGCGCCGTCATCGCGTCGCCGGCGATGCGCGAGACGTGGCGCGCGTTCGCGGACCCGGAGGTGCGGCGCGCGCAGAGGTCGGGGCCGGCGCCCGCGCCGTACAAGCGAGCGTAGCAGAAGACAAAGGGCGCGTTTCATGTGGTTGTATAGCGCGATCGTGTCTTTTGCGAAAAAAAAAAAAACCTTCGGCGTCGTCCTCGTCCTCGTCCCGCGGTCCATCCTCCGCCGGCTCAGAACCCCTCCTTGCGGTTCTTGCCCCAGCTCAAGTCATCGATGCCCTTCACCAGGAGCGTGATGCCGGCCGCGGCGAAGCCCATGGGGATGATCATGGACGTCACGGTGTCCTGCGGCGAAGGGGGAAGGGAAGCGGCGGTCAGGCGGAGCGCGGCCCGCGCGTCGAGTTTTTTTTTTTTGGCGAAACGCGCGTTCGGCGCGTTTCCGCGTGCGCAGTGCCAGCCAGGTGGACTCGACGAGCCGTGGGCGCGCGTCTCGCGCGAGGGGGTTTTGTTCCAAGCCTCCCGTGAAGCGCGGGCGCGGGAGACGTACCAGCGACGAGCCCCGGAAGTGGACGTATCCCTTCGCAGCCTGGATGGCCTGTGTGTTTGATCGAGGGGACAGGTCAGCGCGCGGTCGAGGCGGGAGGCGCGCGCGCGCGGGGTCCGAGGGGAGCGCATTCCGCGTTTGTACGATGCCCAGTCGGGCGTCGCCTCGAATATCTCTTAGGGTTGGGCGGCCCGCGCGGGGGCTCGACCGAACCGAGGGCGGAGGCGCGACTGCGTACCTTCTGGGCCGCGATGACGTTCTGAGACATCTGTGCTTCGAAAGACACGTGCGTGGGACGCGCGGCTCTGAATGCCGCGGCCGCGGCGCGTCCTCCATCCGGAGTTTTGAGACTCCGCCAGACTTGAAGAAAATCTCGCGAAAGAATCGCTCGGACAAACCATCCCCCGGGAAGCAGAAGCAGAAAGCGCGAATGTCACCTCGCTTCCGCGCCAGAACGCGGCGCGCGGGCGCTGCCGTGCGACGCTCGCCATGGGTTTCATGGCGATGTTCAAGAAGAAGGACCCGAAGGACCTGGTTCGGGAGTGGCAGTCCAAGATGCGCACGGAGATGCGGGGCGTGGACCGCCAGATCCGAGGTGCGCTCGCGTCGCGAACGAGTCGGCGACGCGGCACATTCCCCCGAAGGCGCCTCGAAGCCGTGGACGGACGACGTTCACCCGACGCGCGCGGTCGAGGAGCGCGTGACGCGCTCGCGCGGCACGAGCACGACGCGATGACCGAGACTTCCGACCGACGTACTCCTGACGGACCCCTCTCTCGACGTCCCCCCGTTCGCACGACACAGACATTCAGCGCGAGGAGAAGGGTGTCCAGAAATCCATCAAGGATTGCGCCAAGCGCGACGACCTGCGAAGCATGCGTCTGCTGGCGAAGGAGATCGTCGCGTCCCGCCGGACGGTCGCGCGCCTGCACGAAAACAAGGCGCAGATGAACTCGGTGAGCATGATGCTCACCGAGCAGCTCGCGACGCTGCGGAGCGTCGGCCATCTGGAGAAGAGCGCGGAGGTGCTTGCGGCGATGAACGGGCTCGTCCGGCACGCCGACGTGCGCGACTCGATGCGCGAGATGAGCAAGGAGATGGCGAAGAGCGGACTGATCGAGGAGCTGGTGAACGACGCGCTGGAGGACGTCAACGGCGTGGACGACCTGGAGGCTGAGACGGACGCGGAGGTGAACAAGATTTTGGCCGAGCTCGCGGGCGAGACCGCCGTGACGATGCCCGGCGCGGAGCGCGCGCGCGTCGCGCCGGCGGCGGTCGCCGCCGAGCCGGAATCGCGCGCCGAGACGGAACACGACGCGCCCGTCGACGACCTGCAGGCGAGGCTAGACGCCATACGCGCGGTGGAGGAAGCCGGCTGATCTCGTAGCCGTGTTTTGTTTTGTCGCTGTAAAAAACCGCCCGCCTCACCACTTCAGAGCCGGAGGCAAGGAGATGGCTTCCGCGGCCTTCGCCGCCGCGCCGCGCGCCCTCTGCACGGCGAGCTCCGCACGCACGCGCTCGGCGGCGGAGGCTTCCTTCCGCCGCGCCGCCTCGGCGACTCGCGTCTCGTTTCTCTGCGTTTCCGCCTGAACTGCGGCCACCTTCGCGGTCATCTTCGCCTCCGCGGCGAGCGCATCCTCCAGGACGCGCGTCGCCGCCTCCTGCGCGCGGCGCGCCTGCGTGGTCGTCTCCACCGCGGCGACCGCTTCGGCGCGCGCGGCGGCGAACTCTGCCGCACCGCGCTTCACCGCGGCTTTGGCGCGAGCGATGTCTCCGTCGTACGTCTTCACCTTGGTTTCCAGATCGGAGAGCGATCGCTCCGCGCTGGTCACCTCGGACTCAGCCTCGTACAGCTTGTACGCAGCGGGGGCGTAGTACGCGCCGACAGCCGCGGTAGAGCCAGCGAGGATGTATCTGAGCGCCATGACGCGCGTGGTGCCGTGGGAAATGGTATCGGAGGGGCGCCCGAGCCGACCGAGGTGAGCGAAAAGCTCGAGTGCCAACCCGGTGCCAACGCACACACCGACGAGAGAGGGCACGAGCGCACGAGGCACGACTCCGGGCGTCCGGGGCGATCGGACGACCTCGTCAGACTCGCCACTTTTTTTGCCTCGTCAGCAGTGGTGCTTGGGCGCCAGAGCGATGCGCGCGACTGCTCGGCCTTCGGGCGCGGGGCCGGCGGCGGCGCGCGGCCCCGCGGCGCCTGTCGCGCGCGCGCGCCGAGGCGCGCCTCCCCCGTGGCCCGCGAGGCGCCGCGCCTGTCGCGCCCGCCCATGGACGTTTTTCGCATTCGGGGAAACGACGCCGCGGTCGGGGCCGTCCCGCGCGCGCGCGGTGCAGCCTCCCGAGTCGTCGCCTCCTTCCGCGCGCGCGGACGAGACGGACGCGCGTGCCTTCGACGAGGACACGTTCGACGAGGACTCCCTGGACGACGTCCCGGTGGGGGGCACGGTGGACATGGACGAGGCGGAGAGGGAAGCGCGGGGGGGGAGCTGGTCGTTTCGCCACCTGGAGGGCGTCATGGTGGGCGCGGCTCGCCCCCTGCGCGACGCCGCAGACGGGGTCACGCGCTGGACCTCCAGCTTCGACGACGACGACGAGTGGTACAAGCTGAAACAGCCGAGCGGCGTGTCGACGGACGGACGCGCGGACGCCGCCGGGGAAGGCTCGTCGCGTGGGGACGACGGAGAACGGAGACGAAGCGCGGAGGACGGCGACGCGGCGGAAGAAGACTTTCCGCCTTCTCCCGAACGAGACGAAACCGCGGACCTCCGTCGTCGCGGCTGGACCTCGTGGCTCCGCGCCCCCGCGGCGTGGACGGACGCGAGCTTCGGCGCGCGCGGATGGGCGGCGCGCGAGAAGGTGGCGCGGATCGCCGCGAGGCGCAGGCGGGAACGCGAGGACCGGCGACGGATGGAAAACGAAAACGAAAACGAAAACGAAAATCGCGCGGACTGGCGCGCGGCGGCGGCGAGCTGGATCGCCGATGACGACGTGGAGACGTTCTTCCTGTCCGAGCCGGACCCGCTCGGCTTCGGCGCATTCTTCGCCGGCGTCGGCGCGTGGGCGGCGAACAGGCGCGAGCGCGCGAGAGCCGCGGCGGCGGCGGCGGCGACGCCCCCCCCGCTACAGGTGGTGACGCTCTCCGACGCCGACCGCGAGCGGCTGGGTCTGGGGTGCGACGAGATGCACTTCCTGCCCGTGCCCGACTCGGGGTGGTCCGTCGCGCTTTTGCGGTACAAACCGCGGGGGTACGAAATGCCGTTCCCCTCCTTCTCCACGCCGTGCGTCACGTCCCCGGACGCCATGTGGGACGACTCGGATTTCGCGCGCGGCGCCGGCGCGGCGCGCCGCGCGAAGCTCCCGGCGGTGCTGGTCCCCGGGTGCGCGTCCAACGCGTATACGTTCGACGTCGCGCCGTCGGCGTCGCTGGCGCGCGCGCTCGCCGGCGAGGGCCACGACGTGTTCATCGTCGAGTGCCGTGGAGTGGGCTTCTCGCGGCCGTGGCGGTCGCCGAGCGAGTGGGCGGACAAAGAGACGAACACGCCGCGGCAGCACGCGCCCACGTTCGGGGACTTTGACTATGACACGTACCTGAGGGAGGACCTGCCGGCGGCGTGCGGGTACGTGGCGGCGGTGACCGGCGAGAAAAAGCTCGGCGCCGTGGGGCACTCCATGGGCGGCATGCTGGTCATGAACCTCGCCTCGGGCGCGGTGCGGGACGCGCGGACGAACGCGCCGCCTTTTGGCTTGCGGGCCGCGGCGCGAGACGCGGCGTCTTCGAGGTCTGAGCGCCTCTCGCGCGGCGAAACGGATAACGGAGGCGAAGAAGGCGCGGGCGACTCCGCGACGCGGGTTCCCTGGAGCCCTTGGGAGATCGCGCGGGCGGTGACGGTGGCGTCCTGCCTGGAGTGCTCGGACGTATCGGACGGCGGCGATGGGCACAGCTCGACGTACGCGCGGTACGCCGCGGTCGCGGGGATCGTGCCCGACTACCTGTACGGCGGCGCGGCCATCCCGCAGCTCCCGCTCGGCCCGCTCAGCGTCGGCCAGGGCATGGCCATCGAGGCCATCAAGGGCACGCCGAGCGAGCGCCGACTCTCGCGGAGCGGACAGAGCGGAGGCGCCTCGACGGACGAAACCCTAAACGAGGAAGACACGGACACGGAGACGTTCTGGGAACGCAACGCCGTGAGCCTCAGCACGTGCTACCCGGGCGCGACCGAGCCGGCGCTCGTCAGGAGGCTGCTGTACAAGGGATTCGGGAACGTGCCTCTGCGCCTCGTGCTGCAGATGGCGACGCTATTCGCGCCCGGGGGGCTGGCCACGCGCGAAGAGGCGCTCGCGCGGCGCGACCGCGCGGTCCGCGCGGCGGAGGCGCGGCGCGAAGAAAACGTAAAAAACAGCGGGTTCCGCCGGTTCAAGGGCTGGGGAGACGACGCGTCGATCGAAACCGACTCGGGGGACGCCACCGTCGAGGACGTGGTGCGCTCGTCCATGACCGGCTTGGATCCCGCGGACGCGGATGAGAATGAGGAAGCGTCGCACGCGTTGTACCTGGACGCGCTCCGCGCGCGCCGGCCGAAGCTGCTGATGCTTGCGGCGGACTGCGACCCGGTGATCCCCCCGACGCAGGTCGCGGCGACCGCGCGCGCGGGCGGCGCGCAGTACATGTGCTTCGGGGACGGGCCAAAGCGAGCCGCGGACGCGGCGGACGCGGCGGACGCGGCGGCGCCGGAGGTGAAAAGATCGGACGAGAAGAAGCGGCGACGCGTCGACGGCGACGCCGCGTTGCGCGCGATGTTGACTGACGGCGGTGAGCACTTCTCGCACTACGACCTGCTGTGCGGCAGGCGCGCGCCCGAGCTCGTGTTTCCGGAGGTTGCCAAGTTCCTGGGACGCCTCGAGCTGTTCGGCGGGCGGTTGGAACTGTGACGCGGCGCGGGAGAGAAGGGACAAAACGCGGTCGAGAACGCGGTCGATTGATGACAGAGACGAAACGAACGGCGCGGAAAGAAATTCCCCCCTCTCGACGCTCTCACGGCAGGTGGCTTCCTCGCGATGACCACCCCGCGTTCGCCAGGAACACGCCCGTCGTGCCCTTCGCGCGCTTCGAAAACGCGTCGTCGCCGCTCCCGATCGCGAGCAGCGCGTCGAGCGCGACGTCGAAATCGTCATCCGGCAACGCCAGCGCCGTCGACACGTCCAGAGCGTTGGCGCGACTCATGGTGCTCAGGTTGGTCGCGACCCCGCGCCAAGTGATGCACACCTTCCTGTCCCGCAGCGTCTGGCGCCGGGACGTGAACCGACGCTTGAGCTCGGCCGCGAGCGAGTCCACCACCGCCTCGACGTCGCGGTCGTGCGGGGAGTCGCGCAGGACCTTACGCACCATCCCCGCGGGCGTGAACCCCGCGGGGATCGCCGCGCTCGACGGCGAACGCAAGTTCTCCCCGAGCCTGGTCATGAGCCACCGCTCGAGGGACTCGACCCTGCCCGCGTCGTCGTACGCCTGGAAACACATCTCCACGCTCAGCTCCAGCGCAGCGGTGAGGGCTCTCCTGCAGGACAGGTCGTCCAGGATGGGCGCGAGGTCGCTTGCCGTCGCGTCGGTCGGCACCGCGTTCCACCAGTTGCCGTGTGGCTCTTTCTGAAAGCGAGTCACCACGAGTCTGTCGTGCCCACGGGAAGTCGTGCTCCCGCGACGCGCGCGGGGAGGCGACGTCCGCGGCGTCACCAGCGCAGCAAGACACGCGGACGCTCGCGCCACGGTGCACATCGACGCCGTGCGCGCCCAGCGAGTGGATAAAACGAAACGAAGATCGCGCACGCCACACTTTGTCACTCGACGTCCGGGGCTCCGGGCAGTACGTCCGCCGACAGCACCGCCGCCAGTTTTCCTCGGGAGCGCCTCGTCCGGGAGGTCAGAGGTACCCGCACGTGTCAGTGGCTCCCGCCGCGCACTGCGCCGACGCTCTCTCGACCCGCCTCGCACCGAGCGTCCCCGTGCATGCCGCGCGCCGCGGCTCTTCCCTTGGCCACCGCAGGCTCTCCCCGGATCGCGTCCGCCCTCCATCGCGAAAAGATGGGACGAGGCAAGAAGTTCAACCCTCCCCCCGCGCGCTCGGCGGGCGCCGACGCGCGCGTCGCGCCCCCCGGCCCCGCGCCGTACAACGCCTCGGAAGACCCCATCGTGGAGGAGTTCGGGCCCTCCATCCCTGGCCTGCACAAGTGGCTCGGCGCGGCGGTCGCGGAGGATGGGTCCATCTGGGGCGTCCCCTCCAACAACCGCCGCGTCGTGCGCGTCGAGCCGAGCACGTGCGCGGTGACCGAGCACGGCACGGACGACACGCTTGGGACGCGCGAGTACAAGTACCTGCGCGGCATTCGCACGGTCGCCGGGACGGTGCTGGGTATCCCCGCGTGGGCGGACTCCGTGCTGGAGATCACGCCGAGCACGGGCGAGGTGACCACCCTCGGCGCGCTGCAAACGCCGCAGGAAAGAAACTTGAAGCGGTGGAAGTGGATGTGGCACGGCGCGGCGGCTGGCTTGGACGGGAACGTCTACGGCATTCCGAGCAACGCCCGGGCGGTTCTATTCGTGGACCCGAGGACGAAGGAGGTGTCGACGTTCGGTGAGGGGCAGATCCCCGAAGGCACGAACAAGTGGTACGGCGGCATACGCGGGCCAGACGGGTGCATCTACGGGATGCCGTACCGAGCAAACGGCGTTTTAAAGATCACGCCCGAGTCGCGCGAGGTGGAGATCCTCGGCGACTTCAGCGACGTCCCCGGCGGCTGGAAGTGGCACGGAGGCGTGCTCGCGCCGAACGGGTGCATCTACGCGTTCCCGAGCCACGCGCCGCGCGTGCTGAAGATCGACTGCGCGAAGGGCACCACGGAGATGATCGGGCCCGAGTTTGAGGGGCGGTACAAGTGGGGCGGCGGCGCCGTGGACTTGCGAGGGAACGTTTTCGGCATGCCCTCCGACACGGACTGCGTGCTGCGCATCGACGGCGAGACGGACGAGGTCACCGTCATCGGAAAGGGCCAGCTGGGGCCGAACATAAAGAACAAGTGGCAGGGCGCCGTGCTCGCCCCGGACGGAGCGTTGTACGCCGTCCCGGGCGACGCCGCGTCGGTGCTTCGCATCGACCCCGAGACGCGCGAGTGCTCGCTGGTGGGGACGCTCTCGGACGAGCCGGACAAGTGGCAAGGCGGGTTCCTCGGCCCGAACGGCGTCATCTTCTGCATCCCGGAAAACGCCGACCGCATCCTGCGGATCGTCCCGCCGGGGTGCGGGGGAACGGAACCCGAACGCGCCGCGGGGAGGGAAAAAAGAAAAGAAAACGCAGCCGGAGGCTTGTCGGCGGTGCTCGCGGCGGCGGCGGCGTCGGGAGCCGCGGCGGTCGGACCCGCGGAGGCCGCCGCCGCCGCGGCGACGCCCGACGCGGGGTTGACCCTCAGCCTCAGCGCCGCGGCCGCGGCCGCGGTGGCGCTGGTGCTGGGCGCGGCGCTCGGGAAGGGGGCGAAGAAGAAAGAAGAGCCGCCGAAACCCGCGGCGCGCGCGAAACGGGGTTGGGCGTAGGCGGGACACCTTCTTCGCGGTACTATTTAGTCGAGACTACGTAGACTACGTTCAAAAGGTAGTACTAGATCATACGCCTACGTCGTATCACCCGCGACTCAAAACACCGAGCCCGCCGCGGCGCCGCTCAACCCCCCGTCCTCCTCCCCGGACGATTGTTCCTCCTCCGTTCGGGTCTGCAGCGCGAGCGCCTCCATGGCGTCCGCGGGCGCGAGCTCGCGCGATCCGTCCGCCTTCATGATCTCGCCGCGCGCGCTGGGCGTGCGCTTGATGATGCCGCCGGGCTCCCAGTGCGAGCACTGCCACCCGCGCCCCCACTCGCCGCAGTCGCGGCGGAGCTTCCCGAGCCCCCCCCCGCTGACCCAGCTGCCCAGCATGGACTGCTCGGGCTCCTCCTCGTCGCTGTCGCGGTCGCGCACGACCGCCACCTTGATCAGCCCCGCGCTGTACGCCTCCACCGTCCCCGACAGCTTGCCCAGCTGCCGCACGGTGAGGTTATTGATGCGCTCCTCGATGGTCCCGCGCAGCTGCTGCGTCAAGACCAGCGCGATCATGTTGTAGAGCCACGCCGCGCTCGTGCCGCCGATCTCGACGTCCAGCTGGCCCACCGCGATGGACGTGGCGTGCACGCGCAGCTCCACCACAGGCTCGGTCACCGCGAACGCCTCTCCGAGCAGCTCGCGCAGCATCGCGCGGTGCCGCTCGAGCTTCTCCTTCTGCTCCGCCGTCAGCGGGGCGGAGAGCTCCTCCACGCGCGCCTCGGTCGCGGCGGCGTCTTCGCGCGCCGAGCTCTGGGACGGGCTCGTGCCGCCCCAGAGCGCGTCCACGCCCCACCCCCAGCTCCCTCCCTCGTCCTCCGCGGGCTTGAAATCGTCATCCTCCGCCTCGCGCGAGCGCGAATCGTCGTCGTCGTCATCCTCCCCGCCGCCGCCGAAGATCCCCCCCCCGAACGCGGCGTCCAGCGCGGCGTCGGCGTCGGCGTGCGCCGCGCGCCCCGCCGGGCGTCTTCGGTGCTTCTCCGCCGGGAGGACCGGCTCGACAGCCTCGGCGGACCCCGCGGAGTGGAACGAGTCGATGGACGCGCGTCGCGACGCCGGGTTGGACGCGGCGTCGCGCCCGTCGCCGCCGTCGCCGCCTTTTCCCGCGGCGAACCGCGCCTTGACCTTTTCCCGCAGCGCGCCGACGCGCGCTTCGTCTTTGGAGAGCTCGACGCTCTGGTTCACCAGCCGCATGAGCTCCGGGGTGTTCACCACGATGTCGTAGGAGATGCCGACGCGCGCGCCGTCCACCTTGACGGTGCACAGCCCCTCGCCGTCCACCACCCCCCAGTTCTTGGGGTGCTCGCAGTACGCGAACTTGATGTCGCGCATCTTCGTGCGGATGCCCTCGATGGAAACCGTCGACCCGAACCCCGCGCGCTCGCCGTTTTCGCCCGTCTGGTTCGCGACCCTCAGCCCGTCCTTCGCGACGACGAACTCGGAAAACGCCAGGTCATCCACGTGGTAGCACACCGAGCCGAGGGGGGAGTCGTATATGCCGTCCACGCGAGGCAGCTCGAGCGTGGACATCAAGTCGCAGATCACCTCCACGCTCGCGCGGATGAGACTCTCGAATCCGGGCGCGATTTCCTCGCGGATCAGTTTCTGCACCTTCTCGTCCGCGCGCACCTCCTCCCACACGGACTTGCCCTCCCTGGCGAGGCGCCCGAGCCTCGCGTCGTCCCCCTCGGCTTCCGTCGAGACGACCAGCTTGCCGTCCGGCCCGGTCGTGAACGTCACGTGGCCGGTCAACTCGCGCGCGGCGGCGGCGGCGGCGGCGGCGGACTCGTCGTCCGCGCCGGCGTTCTTCGCTCGGGAAAACGCCTCCGCCTCAGCGGCGTCGGCGTGCGCCATCTGCGCCTCCCGCCGCTTCTCAGCCGCCACCTTGTCCTCCTGCAGCTGCTTCATCACGTCCCTCAGCCGGTGCATGATCCGCGTCGTGGTCGCTCGGATGTCCCCGAGCGCGCCCCCCCCGTCTTTCGAGACGCCGTCTCTCAGAGCGCGCCACGCGTCCCGCGCCACCTCCGCGCCGTTTTCCAGGAGCGCCTCGTTGTCCGTCTCAGACGCCACCAAGCCCTTCAGCCGGTGCGCGGCGACGCCGAAGGTCTCGGAGACCTTCCCGCTGTTCTTGCTCGCGAGCCGCTCGACGAGCCCGAACACGCGCGAGGAAACGCCGCGCGCCTGACGCGCGGTTACGAAGATGGTGAAGATCGGAACACGCGTCAGCTCGCGCGCGCGACGCGCGGCGAAGCGATCGAAAGGGAGTGAAAGGGAGTGAAAGGGAGCCCGGGGGGACCGCGGCGATCGGACGCGTCGGTCGATGTCGCGTTCGATCGCCCGGGGGTCCCCCGCGTCCGCGCGCGACGGCGCACGTCTCGGGCGTCGGGGCTCGGTCGAACGCGAAACGAAAAGGGCTTCGCAACCGTCGGGCACGCGCGTCGCGTCGAACACTCGCGCATCTGAGGCGGACGACGACGCACCTTCTGCATCTTCTCCTCGTCCTGCAGCGCGTTGTTAAGCATCTCCTTGGTTCGTTCGCGCACGGCCACCACCTTCTCGTCCTCCTGCCACAGCCTCTTCGCCTGTTCCTTGAGCCGATCGGCAGTCGCCGAGGGATCCTCGAGCGCCTGCGCGGTCCAGTCCACGGTCTTGTCCACAACCGCCTTGGTGCGTTCGGACTTCTTGAGCCGATCGATGTGCCCCGCCGCCTCGGAGGTGACCGTCCGACCCACGTCGCGCAGCCGGCTCCCGCCCGCCCCGGGGCTCATCGGGTCGGTGGGATCCATCTCGGTCGGTGGACCCACCGCGCCTCCCGCGCGCCTCTCGATCGTGCTCGAGTGCTTTTCCGCACCCTCATCAAGAGGCTTTTTCACGAGGGCATCACTCGTGCGACCGACCCGCCTCCCCGATCAGCTGCCGGTCGGTCGACCAAATCTCTTGAACGATCTTGAACGACACGCGACCGACCGAAACGTTTTGGAAAAAACGGACGAGGTATCCATCTGAGATATCGGTCATCGACCACGGTTTGATCTTGAGTCAAACGTAGGCCGTTTCGGTTTTTGGAAACTTTTGACGGAGAAAAGTCTTTTTTTTCTGTCTGCTTCGGCGTTCGGCGTGTCGGTCAGAAAAGTGACCGACTCACAACGGGTGTCGAACGCGTCTGCAAAACGCGGACGCGCGCAGCCATGGCCCCCTCGGCGCCTTCCACGGTATCGCCGTGGGAATTTGCGCCTCTGATCGAACCCGAGGTCTGGCGTCAGAATCTCCCGGAAGAAAAGCAGGCGGTCGTCGAGCGCGCGTTCGACGCCGCCACGAAGGGGATCGCGTCTTTCTTGGACCACGCGCGGCTCGGACGGAGCCCAGACGCGGACGCGGGGCTGCCGTTCAAGGCCACCACGAGCCTGAGCGCTCGGCCGAAGCACGGCGGCGCGATCCGCGTGTTCACGCAGCCGGCGCGGCCGGGAAGCGACGGCGAGAACGGTCACCGCGCCGCGCCTCAGGACGAGACGAGCACCACCGGCCGACCGACAGCGAGATCTCCGCCCGTTATCTTCGGCGGGTACTACGTGCCCGGCTCCGTCGCGGACGTGGAGCAGTTCGTCGGACGCAACACGGCGCGTGCCCGGTGGGACCCCTTCTGCAAGTCCGCGGAGGTGAAGGAAAGGCACAACATCGCGTGCGTCGTGGTAAGGCAGGAGTTTCACCCGAGGCTGCTGTTCTCCGGCAGAGAGCAGTGGCTGATTTGCGCCGGCCGGCGACTGCGGAACGGCGGCTCGTTCTTCGTCTCGGCTTCGCTGCCGGACGCGTGGGTGCCGCCGCCGGCGAAGCACCTCGTGCGCTCGCACCAGATCTTCGCCGCGCACTACGTCCTGCCCCGCGCGAACGACTGCGGCGCGGACGACGAGGAGGCGAAGCGGCGACGCCGAAGAGGCTCTTCCTCCGCGTCGGTCTTCTCCTTCTCGAGGTTCGCGACGTCGAGACGCGCGGATGCGACGGACGAGTACGCGACGTTCTCGCCCGAGCCGTGCGACGGCTCGGCGTTCGCGCGCGACCAACACAACGCGGCGGAGTGCCCGTCGACAGCGATGGTGAGCGTCGCGCAGATCGACCTGCGCAACGGCATGCCCCGCTGGTTCTACTACTTTGTCGCCGTGCAGTTCGCGCGCGTCATGCGCAACTTCAGGCGCGGCGTCGTGCTGAGCAAGGACAACGAGCGCTGGTGGGACTTCGGCGCCGCCGACGACGGCGAAAAGGAACTGTGACGGCGCTTCCCGACGGAGAAAGGCGGCGTTCGGACGCGTGACGGACGAATGAGTTATACATAGCGGTACATAGGCGCGATACGTCGCGGACCACGTAGTCGAATAGGCAAGGAGTCGTAGAGCGAGCCCCGGAGACGCGGACGGGCCGCATTATTTTTTACGAAGGTATTAAAGTCTAACTACGCGTCGCGCGCGACCGGACGCGCGACGGGCGCAAGCTCCGCGCGAACGAGGCGGGCGCGGACGCCAACGAAAGCCAACGCGCGCGCGGTTGGTACATCGATCGAGTGTCGGTCATTACACAAACGCCACCCAATACTTCATAGGGAAGGGACCCACCACCCGACCGCGTCGACGCGAGGGCGAGGCTC
>MDSV01109507.1_pt1 | contig 21979 bp, 31 predicted proteins | sample 810851 | NCBI WGS metagenome assembly MDSV01 (sample SAMN05326640, study PRJNA326480) | marine metagenome | isolation source: seawater | place: Atlantic Ocean: North East | collected 2012 | reverse complement strand
ACTTCTTTGACGTAATCTTTCTTTACGGTTTGTTTAAAATCAAAATTTCTATCTTCATCTGTATACTTGCCTATGTGGTTGGGCAATTCTAAACCTTTTTCATTTAGTAAATCTATTGACTTCCATATTTGATCAGAACTATCTGGATCACACATTCTACATTGGAAGTTACATACATTGTCAAATTTCATGTCAATGTATTTTAATGTTGGTTCAAAGTTTGCTGGTGTTAGCTCTTTAAACTTTTCATTGTATGCTTGTCTATAACTCCATACTCCAGCGTCTTCTTTAACCCAACAAGTATCACATATCTCAGGACGTAAGCCCATTGTTAATTGTGTTCTTAATGCTGTTGCTTCTTTACCTAAGAAGGCTTCTTTAAGTGTAGCATTTTTAACTGTAACATCTTTATATCTACTATGACTGTTACAACAAGGTTTGTACCAACCGTTGACACTTAGGTTTTGATGTATCCAAGGTAGTACACAATAAGTAGGAGACTTACTCGGTTTCATCTAAGATCCTAGCCATCTCGGGGAACGTTGTACGGAAGTCTGTACCTCGTTGGGCATCCATTAAGTTAATGTATTCTCTAAACTCTGGAAGTCTTTGACTCCAGTCTTCGCTTTCCATAAACTTTAACATACCTTCAAGTCGATCAATACCGTAACTAGCACTACGCCAAGTTTCGTAATCAACTTTTCCTTTATGCCAACTAGGAACACCTTTCTCCCAATTAGCCTCCCACCATGGATAGAACTCTTCATATTTTTTACGACACGCTTCTTTAAACCATTTAGGTAATACCTTAACGTTTAAGTGAGGTGGATGATATACAAAGTGATAGTTAATACCGCCAGCACCAAAAGGCCACATATTAATTTTACTAAAGCCTTGTTCTAGTTTCCATTTAATAAAGTCTGGTAGGTAATAAATGTTAAGGGCCTGTACAGCACAGGCTACTGTAATTTCTGTGTTAGGTCCAGTTTCCTGATCCCATATTTTAAATACTTCTTCGTTACGTTTCCATTCACTTGGGTAACGAATATAATCGTTCCATTGTCCTATTGAGTCTACGCTATAATGAAAGCGTACTAATTTAAAGTGACTCCATAACTCTAATAAGTCCTCACGCCATTCAACACCATTACTGTTATAACGTATTTCCATTTCACTAGCATAGCCTTGACGTATAACTTCTTCTAGTATCTCATAGTGTTCTTCAATAATTAAACTTTCACCACCAGCAAAGTAAATCTGTTTCATGTTAGGTACTTGCTGATAAAACTGTTCCCAAAATTTAGGATTCTTTTTGTGCCAATTATAACTAGCACCAAAGTTTTTGCCTTTGTTATCCCATACCATTGTTTGTTTTAAATTTTCATTTTGTACTTTAGGATATACTGCTTTCCAATCTTTAACCCAATCACTAGAATCATGTGGGCTACACATAACACATCTTAAGTTACACTTTGTACCAAAACGTAAATCGATGTATGCTAACTGTGGAGGGACTTCTCCATCTTCAGTTGTATCTTTAATTAACTGATCTAAATCTGTACGTTGTCTCCAATAATGTGTTTCCCAGTTACGTTTTGATTTATGTCCTGCCGCCTCTTCTTTGTAACATTTAATACAGCTAGGTGGTTTCTCTCCATTAAGCATTTGTTTTCTAACGTTCTTCATGTAACTACCATTCCAACTAGAAAGGAAATCACTTACATTAAGATTGTTAGGCTTACCGTCTTCTGTTTTTAAAATACCAACTTGGCCGCCGTGCTTTCTATCATTAGTAGCACCTACTGAACTAGCATTAGCTGTACAGCAAACTCTCATAGCACCATCTGGTCTTGTACTTAAATGTACCCAAGGTAGAATACAAAATGTATCACTAGGCAATCCATCTTTATCAGGTTCAACTGATTTTGTTTGTTGAGAAGGAATTATATCTAATGTAATTTCTTTATTAGTTTGTCCAACTCTTAGAGCATTGTCTTTAGCTTCTTCCATTACATTCTGTCCATTGGGTCATAAGGTTCATAATCTGTGTAATAAGGATTATCAAAGTCGGGATCGTCTTCTCCTGTTACTTGATTAATTTCAGGTATGTAATGTTTCAACATATTCTCAATACCTAATTTAAGTGTTACAGTACTACTAGAGCAACCTGAACAAGATCCACTTAATAAAGTTTTTAGTGTTCCTGTTTCCATGTCAAAGTCTAATACTTTAACTTCGCCTCCATGCATCGCTACATTAGGTTGTATGCTCTTTTCCATTATACTGTTTACTTCTTCTAAGATTTCTTCTTTTGTTCTCATTGGTATATCCATGGTAAAGTTTGTTTTGAATTAGTTCCTCGGTGTTCGTCCATTGCTGTAAGCCACTTAATTAGTTCTTCACGTGGGTGTCCAACAGCAAGAATTGGAGGGTGAGTAAGGTTGTTAACGTCTATATCTGTTAAGCCTTTATTATAACACCACTCTAATACTGTGTCAATATGTTCGTAGTTTAATTGAGACTTCGTTATATTCACAGCAATTCTTATATGTTTATGTTCTAACAATGTATTTAGATTGTCGTTGAATACATTCCACTTCATAGGAAACCTTATATACTCGCCAACTTCTTTAATTCCATCTACACTAATAGTTATCACAATCTTCTTGAACTGCTTTAGCAAGTGAAGTATTTCGTCTTTTAAATACGTTAAATTGCTAGTAATTTGTAAGTCTATATTTTTAGCGAACCCTTTGTTTACTAGGCCTAGCAATAGTCTTTCCACACTAGGCATATAAAACGGTTCCCCTCCTGCTAGTTGTAAACGTTTAATAGAACTAGCATTAGCTAGTATCTCATCTATTTGATTAGTACTAAACTTTACTGTCTTTTCATATGGTTCAAATGATAAATGATTGTCTTCAATCCACTTACTGCTAACCCTAGGGTTACACATAACACATTTTAAGTTACAAACATTGCCAGGACGTAAGTCGTAGTATTGTGGCATAGTTGCCATCTCGCCATTGTCGTCTACTTCAAAGTTCCATTCTTCAAATTGCTTGTTTACTTTTTTACGTTTACTTTTAAGTCCTTTAATCTCTTTATCGTAGCACACTCTACAAGCCTTAGGCTTAACACCTTTAAGCATTTGCTTTCTAATTCGTTTTAAATATTTGTTATTAAATGAGTTTACATCTATGTATTCAGGCCCTACTGATTCTCTATCACTTATACAACAAGGCATTATACGATTGTCTGTATCAACGAACTGTTGTACAAAAGGAAGTATACAATAACTATTGGAACTGTGCTTTGAACGGATCATATTCCTCCCCACATTTCTCAGCACAAACTTTTAGTCTACCTTGTTTAATACTTGGTGCTGACCAACTTTGTTCTATGCTTTCTAGTAACCCACCTCCAAACACTTTTCTAAGTCCGTGTTCTTTAGTGTCAATACCTTCTTTGCCTCCGGCGGCTCTAATATGATTCCACACAGGTTCTACTGTAGGATCTTTATGCCACCACTTGTACATTCTACTTGCTGTCCAACAACAAGGCATTAGTAATCCTTCGGCACTAATATAAATGTTACCTTCTTTAGCAACCTTACATTTAATATTACAAGTATCTAAGTAGTTGTCCATACTACCATGTTTAGTAATAATACTATCAATTTGTTTTGTTGCTGTGTTTTGTAATTCTTTATTCTTTGGTTTTTTTAAAGTAGTTGTATCTTTTTCTTTACGATTCTTTGCTTGGTGTTCTTCTTTTTTATCTAACCAAGTAGTTACAAATCTTGCTGTTTTCTTTGCTTGGAATCTTTCAAAGCCTGCCTCTTCACTAATACGTTTAGCTTCTTCTACTTGATGTTCGTTATGTTCAAATATTAAATAGTCCCAACGAGCTCTACCACCTGCTCCAATAAATGCTTTGTAAGAACGTTCTACTTTTTCCCAACGTACATTTTGTCTGTACATATGATTAGTATCTGCTAGTCCATCTAAACTAAAAATAACAGTACCCATTCTACCAAATGTTTCTGCTAGTTCTTTCCACCAGTTCTCTTCTTGAGCACCAGCATTAGTATTCATGCTTAACCATAAGTTAGGATTAATACTACGAAGCCATTTAAATGTTTCTAGTGTGTCCTTTGCCATAACAGGATCACCTAAGTTGCCACACATATAAAAAGTTTTTAGTTGCCTAATAAAGTCAACATCAAATATACGTTTAGCATCTTCAAGTGTTAGTTCAGCATTAGTAATATGTGGGCTATCTTTACCACCGTTAACGTTTCTATCACACATTGGACAAGCGGCCTGACAACGTTGAGTTATCTCATAGTGTACCATTTTTATATCTTGATATCTATACATTAGTTGTCCAATAACAGTTTAACGTCTTTCCCTGGTCCTACTTCGCTAGGTAGTCCTTTATATAAATCTATATACCATTCTATTACAGCAATATACCAATTGTTACTATTGTGATGTGCTTTCTTATTAAACTGATATATGTTATCATTTGTAGCTGAGCCATATACAGCCAAAGCTCTAGCTGACTCTTTTTGTAGTTGCCTAGTTGATAACTTTGTTAAGTCCATTATTTGTATCCTATAACCATATGCCTATCATACTTTGTTAAGTTGATACTGTCAGCATATAGTACTTTATTTAACTTAGATTGATCTAACAATTCATCAACTGTATTGTGACAGTTAACGTGTTCGTCTAGTTCGTTAAAGTTGTTGCTTTGGAACACACATAGTTGTCCTGGCTGTATTGTTCCTACCCATTCTGGAAAGTTATCTAAGTGTTCAACACTAGTACAGATAATAGTATCAGGCTTACACCAAAGTTTTTCTTGTGAGCCGTTAGCTCTTTTAGTTGTAAAATCGTGTCCAGCAAAGTTAATATTATACACATCTTCTGTGGTTGCTTTAAACTTCCAGTTATCTAATGTATAGTTCTTGTTAATACGTTCTGCTGTAGTCCAACAAGTATCGTCAATGTCAAAGCTAAACACTTGTTCAGCATTACATTCTTTTAATAAGAAGTAAGCAGGAATGCCATACCAACCAGCAAGTAAAAATACTTTACCTAAGTCTACACCAGTTGCTTTTATTTTATCAATCATCCATAGTTTACTTTTAACTTGTCCTATGCTCATAGCATCTTCAATATTATCTGCTTCGTCTACTGCTTTAACAAGGTTAGTAATAAAAGGATCAGCCCTATTTAATACTGCTGAAAGTCTTGTAATTGATTTCCATTCTTGATTTTTTACACTTTTAAATAAGTCGCTTATAAGTGTACTGTCTATATCTATGCCCCATAGGTCACACATAGCAGGTATAACATACCAATACTGTTTGTCTTCGCTAGATAAAACTAATTTTCTAAAGTTATCATAACGAACCCAACTATCTCCGTCAGTACCTAATAGTCTACCTAGGGTGTAAATTATAGAAGCTGGGTCTTGGGAAGTAACACTAACCTTAAGATCATCTAGTGGTAATAGATCAATCTTATTGTGGAGTTGTGGAGTATTGAGATCTGTAACGAGTCTCAAAATGGCAGTTAAGTCACCTCCCAAAACTGCTCCTTTCACATCTGCTACATCATAATCGATGAGGTGTGAAACTGTTGTGATTAGCCCTGCTGGATCTTGTCCTAGCACAGCTGATCGAAAACTATCTACTCTTTCAGAATGTTCATCATTTACTGAAAGTAATTCTGTCATAACTCTAATAATACTACTAGGGTCTTTACTTTTTACACATCTTTCAAAGTCTTGAAATAGGTCGTTATCTTGAACACGGCCTAGCATAGCTGTCATTTTAATTACAGCACTTACATCTTTTGAAAGTGTTGCTCTACGGTATGTAGAGTTTAATGTGTTATCGGGATATATCTTTTCTATTCTATCTAGAAACTGTATTGTATCAAACGCCATTGTCGTACATCTCCTTGAGCCAAACAAAGTCGTTAATCTTAGTAACGTCACCGCCATCTAAAACATATTGTTTACCTTGTCTAGCACCTTCTATACTTGAATGACCAAAGTTTCCGTTGCCTACGGTACACCAAGCCTCTAAACGTTTTAAACTTTCGTCTTGCTTTTGTCTGTCAATCAAACCACTTTGTAATTTAACAGCTTCTCTAAAAGCAGACTTCCATGTATTAAACGGATCAGTATCAGCTGATACTGTACTTGCTACTACTTGTACTGCTTTAAATTTATCACTTACACTAGTTGTAAAGTCTGTAACTTTTTTACCTTCTAGTGCTAAAACTTTATCTGTTGGAAATAGTTTAATACCATTGTTACCATAAGTTAATCCATTAACAGGATTCTCTGCTCTCCATACATGAACAACATCTCTATTCCACTTGTCTGGTCTATATGTAAAATTAAAATCTTCTTTGACAAGTGTGTCAGCCTCAACGTGCCAATACATACTTGTTCTACTAATCTTAGCACACTCTATATGAGCATTAACTAATCCTTTGACTCCATGTACACGCCTTGCCCAAGGAAATCTATCAACTAACCTTTGCCAAGTTTCATCAGCATTAGGTTCTTGATAACTCATAAAAATAATATCAAACATTTATACTCCACATTAACGTTCAGGGCCCGGTGGTGTATTGGCACCACCTACCAATATAAGGCCCTCTAGTATGGTCTGTAGGATTCGAACCTACAACGTCCTCTCGAACACCCTAGATCAACTAGAGCCTGTCTACACTTTTTCAGCAAGACCACAATTATAGTATAGCAAAATTGACAGACAATGTCAAGAGCAAACCTTAACTTTATATTCTTTTTCGAATCTATCAGCATCTTCTCTAGTGTCAACCATAGGTTCGCCTCGAATATTTAGGCTTGTATTGAGTAGTATTGGACAATTAGTTAGTGTATACCACTTCTCTAACAGTTGTCTTACTCCGCTTTTTGAATTTTTTGGAACTGTTTGTACTCTACTAGTACCATCAACGTGTACAATAGCAGGAAACTCTTTTGGAAACTTACAGTTAGCTACCACTTGCATATAGGGACTAGTTGGTAAATTTTTTGGCATTTCAAAATATTGATCAACAAACTCTTCCATTATCATTGGAGCAAATGGTCTAAACTTTTGTCTACGTTTAATTTCGTTTACTTGATCTTTAATTTCTTCTCCTCGAGGATCAGCAAGTAAACTTCTATTACCTAATGCTCTTGGACCAAATTCTGCTTTACCACTTGCTACTCCTACTATTTTATTTGTAGCTAATTCATTTAATAACTCATCAACAGGATAATCTCCTTCAATGTCTGTACCTAAGTAAGGGTGTTCCCAACGTATATGTTTTCCATATACTACTGCCGCGGCACCTAAGCTACTACCACAGTCTCCTGGGTTAGGCATTATCCAAATCTTATCCCACCACTTGCCTAAGTTTCTATTATATAAACAATTAAGAGCAACGCCTCCCATATAAACTAGGTTATTACTTTTACCTATCTTCTTAGCACGAGCCATTACTTCGTCAATAATTTTTTCTACTACGGCTTGAGTACTAGCCGCAATATTCATTTCGTCTACACCTTTTAAAAAGTTCTCATCAACTCCGGTGTGTAAATTTTGTTTAAATTTTATATCAGCATAGTCAGAAATAAATTCATCTTCTATTTCTTTTTGTACTGTATTTTCTCCCCAGCCAGCCATACCCATTAAAATATATTCTTCGTCTTGTGGGCGTAGACCTAGTCGTCCAGTCATAGCTGAATAGTATAATCCTATTGAGTGTGGATACTTTTGACTCCATAGTTTTTTATATTCTACTTCGCCCCATTCTCCAATCATAGCACGTTTTTTATATCTAGCGTCCCATATGGTTATAGTGTCCCATTCTCCAATAGCATCAATTACTACTACTGTTGCTGTTTGAAATCTACTTGTTTGGAAACCAGAGGCCGCGTGTGATAAATGATGATCGATACTATAAACGGATTTAGGGAGTTGTGGATAGTATGCCCCAAAATGTTTCTTAAGCGATCCTCTGGTCGTCCACGTAGAGGAAGTGTCGCTGTTAAGACCTTGTCCGGCATATACTTCTCTGAGTTTCTTCTTCCAAGGAACCTCATAGTAAGCTACAGAATCAAAAGGACCATATTTAAATGCTTCATCTATTATTTCTCGGCATAAAAATTTATCATGTTTCTTTTTACTATAGCGTTCGCTGTGTCCAGCAAACAGTATCTTATCGCCGTGTATTACAGTTAGTCCAGCGTCATGAAATCCAGCACTAACACCTAGTATTCTTTTCTTCATTTGATATACTCTCTAAAACGTTCATCTAGTTTAATTAAATCTGTTGAGCGTTGTTTGTCCATAGCCAATGTTAATTGTTGAAAGGATTGTTGTGGTACAAGGTGAGTCGGAACTTCTCTTGTAAGTATCCAATTAACACATTGTCTAATAAACTTGATTGTGTTAGGATGGTGAACTTGTTGTTCAATAGTATTTAGCTCTTCTGCTAATTGTTTCCTATGATCAGATGTCAAAAATCCTATATCAAATCCTTGTGGCCACTCTAAAGGTATAGCAAACGTAGGTTGGTTCCAATTAGGATACTTCTCATACATCTTATCTATCCATAAAGCATATTCTCCTGCTCCAAATACATTATACATTTGAAGTACGAAATTTGCCCCCATACGGGCGGCGTGTGGCGCCAGTCTATCAATGTTTTTAGTTAACTTGTTCCAATTACCATACGTCCTAACGTACTCATAATATGGGCCATAGCCATCAATACTAAAACGTAAATTAGTATTGAAGTGTTTAATTCTATCTAGAAAACTTTTCCTAGCATTTGTACCATTAGTTGTAATACTAATATGTACTTCTGGTCCTTTGCCTAGCTCTATCATCTTATCTAATAATGCTAAACAGTTTTCGTCTAATGTAGGTTCTCCGCCTAACATTCTAATATTGGTTACATCTTTAAGTAGTTCTTTATCAGGAACTTGAAACTCTGGTGGCTCTAGTCCATCTGCTATATCTCGTTCACCGTATAGTTCAACAAGTGTTTGACTCTCTCCGGCGTGTTCGGCAATTAAACTTGAATCAACTGGCGTACACATTCTACACATTAAGTTACATTTATTATTAGGTCTTACATCTAATGATAGTACAGGAGGAGTAATACCTAGCTTTTCATGTATTAGTTCTTCAGTATCAAACTGCCCCCATTTTTCTTCGTAAGTTTTTATAGCCATTTGTCTATGACTTGTTTGTTGTTTCTCTTCTTGAGTTTTACATTTACGACAAGCTGTAGGCCATTCGTTCTTTTTAAATGTATCTTTTAAGTCTTGCCAATAAGGATGTGTATGTCGTTCTTTAATTGCTTGTTGTAAACTACCTGCTGTTATATCTTCTACAGCATCACAGCATACTTTTACTCTATGTCCTCTAGGATGATTACGTCCTCTGTAATATAAATTAGTATACGGATATGGGCAAAACAATTTTTCCATTATAGTTCTTCTAAATCCTGTAAGTGTGTATCTAATGCCTTAGTTGCTAATTGTAATTCAATGATATACAATATTAATGCTAGTCCAAACATTGTTAAACTTGCTGTAAACATAAGTCCAAATGATGTAAAGTTTTCTACATAAGCAAAATAGATAGCAACAAGATTATTAATAAATGCCATTGCGGCAAGTGTTGACGTAGCACGGTTTAATGTTAAACGTTTTCTTAATACACTAATTTGTTTTAGATATCTATTTGTTTCTTTATCTCGTTTAGTTAACTTTCTACTCATTAGATCATCATGTATTTTTCTAATTAGTGTAGCAAGTGTTGTATACCTATTACCAAATGATATCATCATTAAAGGTATAGCAGGAAACAATGCCGCCGGTAATAAAAATATACTATCCATGATAGTAATCCTCAAACTCAGGAAACGTTGCTTTAAAGTTTGTACTTCTTCTTTTGTCTAATTCTCTCAAATATAATTTTAGATTTTCTCTTTGTTTACTGTGATCATTTTTTTGTTGATGTTCCCAGTACTTGTATATCCTATCCATTTTAGCTGTTTCATCCTCATCAAACCATTTTGACTTTTCCATAAATGAAACAGTTTCTTTTATCATATGGCCTTCTTTCATTATTCTACAATCTAAAAACTCTGGGTGTCTAACATAAGGTATATCTACATAAACAGAATCGCGTCCGTATTCTTCTCTTATTAATTCGATATCTTTTAAGAACATAGTAAAGCTACTAATACTCAAAGCATTGTAGGCACACATAAAAGTAATAGGAGCCTCAGGTAATGTTTCAATACATTGTCCAATACGTTTTATAAACTGTTGATAGTCCATGCCGTGTCTAATGTAATCGTTACGTTTATCCCACGCTTCTGCTGATGTGTATATTTCTAATTTACGAAGTCTTTTGCTGTCTAGTATTTCTCTTGATTGTTTTAAAAACTTATCAAACAGTTTATCTGGGACACCAAAGTTAGCATTAATACCTAACAGTAAGTTAGTATTAGGTTCTTCTGTTTGCTGAATATAATTTAATACTTGGAAAGTATTTTTATTCATTAGTGGTTCGCCACCTGTAATTCTAAATGTATGTAAACTCTTATACAGTCTAGGCCACCACTTCCAAAATGCTTCTTGATAAGGATTGTGTTCACGTTCTGGTATAGGCATTTGTCCTGAATGCTTTAACCATTCTAAATTGTTATACTGGTCACTAGTAGGATAAGGCCCATGCTGTTTAATTTCTTCCATCCACTTTGAACTAATATGTGGAGCGCAATAAACACATTTAAAGTTACAAGCATTACCAAAACTTACTTCAACATAAGTAGGATCAAAGTCTTCGTCGCCTTCCATTGCCGCAATTTTATTAAAGCTAGGGTGACTCCAACTAAAGCTACTCTTGTAGTGTCTATCACTAAATGCTTCTGGTGCCGCATCTTCAATACGCCAACAGTAATCACACTCTTTAGGACGTACACCTTTAAGCATTTCCTTACGTCGTTCTTTTTTAAATTTTGTATTGTGTAAAGCACTAGGATTAACTTCTAATTCTTCTAATGGAATTTTATGTGTGCTTGGGTGATGACAGCTTTGGGTATGTCCATTTTGTAAATGTAAAGTAACCTGTGTCCATTTGGCAAGGCATAAGCTAGGACTCTTTGAGTCTAGCTTCTCTCTCATTTCGTGCCATGGTTTAGCCATCGTATTTTTCTTTCAGTATATTCCAAGTATCTTCAGGACCTGTTACATGATGATGTCTATCGTACAGTTTTAACATCTTTACTAACGGATAATCGTTTCCTGTAGACTCACATCTATCACCAAAGAATACCATTGGCGATCCAATTGTATTATACACTTGAGCTTTATTTCTGCCAGCCATAAAAATATCTAAACTAGTATTACCACCTACCTGTGCTTGAAAACCCGGAAACTCTTTATTAAATCTTTCAGCAATATCTAAACGTTCGCCCATTGCTTTGTCCCAATGAAAATATTCATCTCGTTCTTCGTCAGGCATATTACGTCCTGGAACACAAAAGTTTATTAGTCCTACACGTTTCTCAATATGGTTACCCCATCTATTAGGATATTTACTATTCTTTAATTCGTTGTTTAGCCAGTCATTCATTTCTGGTGGTGGTGTAAAATTTGTTTGTGCTACTGGGCTTCCTTTACGCCAGACATCGTTGCCAGCACATTGGAAAGACATATTACAACCGTCAACTATATCCTCACCTATTTGTTCTACTGTCTTTGGCCGGTCACTTCCAGTTACTAGATACACATCTCTAGTAGACATCCAGTTAACAAACCAATCATGGAATTCTTTATCCATTGGCTGTCTAGCATGACTTAATGTGCCATCAACATCAAACACATAACTTCTATTTTGATTTCTCCAGAATTTATTATCCATTTAAGTACCTTTATACTCTACAGCTTTAATAACAGGAATACCTAACTGTTTGATTCTATCTTCTCCGCCTAGGTCAGGCAAGTTAACAATACAAGCAAACCCTATAACATTAGCATTCCATTCTCGCTGAATAATTTCAATACAAGCTAGAGCTGTTCCACCAGTCGCTAACAAGTCGTCTACTATAATTACATTTTCTCCTGTATGGATAGAGTCTGATTGTAGTTCCATAGTAGCTGAACCGTATTCTAAAGCATACTCTTGTCCGTGTACAGCACCTGGAAGTTTTCCTTTCTTCCTTGCTAACACTAAAGGTTTGTTTAACCTCCAAGCAAGTGTGCCGCCAAAGATAAAACCTCTAGCATCTACACCAACAATACGATCCATTTCTAATTTATATTTTAACAGTTTATCGTACAAATAATTTTGTGCTAACCTATAACCAGGTCCATTACATAAGCTAGAAGTATCTTTAAAGTCTACACCCTTAACAGGCCAATCTGGATACGTTTTGATATAGTCTTTTATTTCATCTTCTCTAGCCATTATCTATTACTGCTCTCAATTCTTTAACTGCTTTTTCAATACCTTCTGGGTGAGTGTGTATAGCACCACCTACATTTGCCATCCAGTCATTGCCAAACTTTTCTCTAATACCAGGAATAAGTTCTTTTGTCATACCACAGGATAATGCTGGAGTAAGGTTTTCTTTTAAACAAACATCCATGACGTGTTTTAATTCTTCGTAACCCATATCCATATAGCCACCGTACATACCAGCGTGTATTGTATCACAACCTATCATGCCTGCTAGTTTACACATGACAGCCCATTCAATTCTATAAGCATTGTACTTGCTTGTTAAAACTTTATCTCCACTTTTTTGAAAGTGTATAAATGTTCCATTGTCTTCATCTCTAATAGCTTTATAAGAACCCATGCCACTCCAGAAGTTAATGTGTACACCCATACCACCCCAACCACTAACTGATCTTGCTTTATCCATTAATGTATGAGGATCACTATTAATACAATAACAGTAAACAGTTTTACTTCCATCTAGTATAGGTTGTACAATACTAATACGTTGCTCTAAAGGTAGGCAAGCCGGGTTACTCATTATTTCATCTTCTTTAATAAAGTCAACTCCGCCATCTACCATTTGCTGTACAATGTCTTTTAATATTGCAGGAGTAAGTCCTGTCTTTGGTTTAACAATAGTACCTAGTAACGGCTTATCGTATTGTTCAACATGATCTCTAAATCCAGTTAGTCCATAAGCTGGACCTGATAAATCTGCTTTTGCTTTATCAATGTGAATATCTATCCAATGACATTGTTGTATAATATCAATGTCCATTTGCCCACCCATTACTGTACACATTAGATGAGCTATGCCATCAGCGTACCAGTCAATGTTTCTGTAAGGCCATGCTATTTCTACCACGCCTGCTTTTACTTTAGCCAAGTTGTCTGGGTCAGCAATAATCTTAGCACTATGATTTTCCATCATTTCGGCTGATTCATACTTACTTCTTACAGAGGGGTTTCCAATACTTTGGCCAATAGCCAAAGCTTCTGCGGCTTCTTTCAAATCAGTTTTACTCATTAAAAAGAAGTGACAGCTAAAATGATCTTCGGGTTTTATCGTTCTATATAGTTCCATAATACTATTATACTATCCTTATGTCTTAATGTCAAATGAATATTTGTCTTTTGTATTACAAATATTCTTTACTACTATTACTTTGACGTCGGTTAAAAATTCTACAATACTAACTTCATACGGCTCAATAACAAATATATCATTTGCTTTCAAGTGTTGTCCATTACAAATCATTTCCCCTTCGATAATCATAGTTACTTCTCGTTGTTCTTTATGGAAATGATCTTGATGTGGTTCACCTTTAGTATGGGTATGGTATGCTACTTCAAAGTTAGCCGGCATGGCTGTATTTTCAAAGTCTCCTACAAACCAACCTTTAAACATTTTCTTAAAATCAAATACTTTCATTGGTAAGCCTCCTGTAAGTTATATTCATATAAGTCCTTTTCTGTATTAATAGCCCAATCCTTATCAATAATAATTGGGCCTGTTAATTTTTCTACAACATTGTAAGTAGCATTTGGATAAAGTAATCTACATATATCCTCACACTTTTCTTCAGCTGTGTGTATTCTACTATCAACATTAATCACATCAATGTGATCTTGATTTAATAAAGCCTGTACAAATAATTGTGTACCACCTGCTTTTAACAAAGCTACAGGATAAGATACCTTATCCCAAACTGTGTGTGTAATATTAAATTCTATCATAAACATATTTCGCAAAAATTAATTTAGCCCATTCTTCGTGACCTTTTTGTAAAGGATGTCCACCGGGCGCCAGTTCACAATTTATTTCTCTACAATGATTAATAAATGCTCTTTCTACATAACCAATATCATCATGCCATTCTTTAATGTAGCCGTTCCTTGTTGAATCAAATTCTGTAACATCTAAAGCAAATGATTGAACTAGCTTGATATTTAAGTTCTCACATATCTGTTTTAATTGCCACATACGATTGTATTGTGCTAAAGCTCTTGCTTTATTAGACGGTAACGTCATTGTGTACGGCTTGTATAATTGCTCTAATCCTGTTACTACATCTTTTTTAAGTTTACTAATTTTACTAGTGTTAGGAAAGTTTACGCCATATTGTTGAATAGGCATAAACCATGGTGTTGTTTTATCATGAACTTGAGCATCAACAGGTACTTCCCAACGGTCTAAAGTAGTCCAACATACAACAACAGTCAAGTCTTCTACGTTATGTTTCTTACTGTAGTTGTTTATAAAGTTAGTAGTCCTACGAAATATTCGTTCGTTACTAGTGCCTTTACGAGCTTCGTTGACACATATACTAGTACCTAATAGCTTATGTAGTTGCCACGGCCAACTCCAGTATAATTCTACTGCTTCTGTCTGAAGTTCAACATAAGGTAAACCTAACTCGTCACCTTGTGTCCAACTGTCGCCATTAGTATATAATGTTTTCATCTTCTATAATGTCTGTGTATGTAATGTAACCAGTCTGGCTGTGTACCAACTGGCCAAAATGTTTTGCCATGTACTTTATGAATTTTTACAATACGTTCTTTCTCTATCATGTGATTATAAACTGTTGAAACATAGTACTCGCCATATTCAGGTTCTTTTAATAACAAGTGTTCAGCCGCTTCTTTATACCAAATGCCTTTAGCAAAATGATAAAAGCCTGTAGTAGCATTATTAGTTTCATAACCTCTTCTAGTCTTTTCACAACAATGCCAAACATCAATATCGTTTTCTTCTGTAAGAGCAAAGCTGTGTTTAGATTCTTCTGTTGAAGGATATACAGTCATGTAACTAGCATTAGGTTCCACTTCTATTTTATGTCTTAACTCGGTTGTGTCCCATTCAAAAACCTGATCACAGTTTACGCTAATAAATGGTTCATGACTATTCATTACTTCTTCACAAGCTAGTAATGTTTCAGCCGCGCCTCTTGTAGGACTGTCTAGTATAATAACAGTTCCCATACTTTCTAATAGAGGTAACATAAAGTTAAACTTTTCTATATGTTCTCTTAATGCTATAAAATACCATTTAGCGTCTGGCCAATCTAAACTGTAATACACTTGTTGTATCATAGTTGTATTACCAGTTTTAATTAAAGGCTTTGGGTAACTATGTCCTGCTTCTTGAAAGCGTGATCCTAGTCCAGCCATTCCTACTATCACATTCATTAGTCTTCGTCCTTAAATTTATTAACTATCCAAACTCCTGTAAGCCCTATAACAGCCATTACAATTATACCTGTGAATAACAAGCCTAATCCTGATGCTAAAGTAAAAGTTCCCACTAAAAGTCTCCTGTATTATAAATTATATTCATTTGCTTTTTCCTGGCCTTCCTGTTCTTTTATCTATTTTACCCTTACGTTTAGCAACCTGTATCTTTTTTCTTTTTTGTCTTCGTGCTTCTCGTATAGAGTCTAGCTCTTGCTGGTCTCTAATTTTTATCCACTCTAAATACATATTACTTGTAAATAAAAGGGTCTCTTTTTTTTATCTCTTTTAGTTTTTTACGATATGCTCTTTCCATCTTAATTCGAAGAATAATATCTTTGAAAAACTTTTTAATCTTAGTAAAGATTATCATATTGTTTCTCCTATCTTACTAACAATAAAGTTAGCTATTAGTTTATGTCCGTTTTCGTTAGGATGATTATGCCTTGCTTTATTAATCCATTTGCCATTTTCATCTCTATCGTTTAGTTCTAAAACTCCTCCGGGTTCAATCCAAGCCGGTGTGTGATACTCAATTCCATCTGCCATTTTTCGATCATAGTCAACATCATTTGGCATTAACTCTGGACTTGTTAAAGCTAGAAACTGTTGTAACTTTATACCTTTAGATTTACATATTTGTTGTAGGCTAAACATAAGTCCTGCTTGATGGTGTTGGTCAACTTCAGGAGACCTTAATAAAGTATAGTTCTTGTGTATAACTTCTATTGCTCTTTGCTGAACATCATTCTTTTTAGTTTTAAACCATTCTAACGGATCAGAACCAATATGAAAACTATAATACTGTCTTTCAGACCAATTAATTTCTGATCCATCTCCATCTACATATCCTTCTAAAGTAGGTACACCCCATTCTGTACGTTCAGCACTAGTCCAAGCTATAATGATAGCTATTTCAGAATGTTTTACTTTAGTGTTTCTAATAAACTCAACAGTTCTTCGAAATATTCTATCGTTACTTCCGCCGCCTCGAGCATCGTTAATTAGTTGAGGTATATTATACTGCTGAGCAACGTGCCAAGGCCAAGTATTATAGAACTTATAACTTTGTTCGTTAGGATCACTTTGATCACCTATTTCTTCACCATAGGTCCAACTACAACCGTTTGTGTATAAAGTTTTTATAGACATTTTTCAGCGTATTCCTTAATTTTTATTATCATATTGTAAGCACCATTTCTTCTTTGGGCTGTTAATGTATTTCCAAAGTTTAATTCTTTTGTTACATCTATTTCATTATCAACAATTTCTTTTGGTGTATGTCCACTAAACACATCACACAAAATGGTAACAGTTCCTTTTGTTATAAAAGCATCTGAGTCAGACAAGTATGTAACTTTGCCATTTTCAAACTTAGGTACTAACCATACTTGACTTACACACCCCGGAACCTTAAAGTTATCTATTCTATATTCTTCTGGAAACTTTGTGGCATTTTTGCCACACTCCATCATGTAGGAATAACGTTCTAGTTGATCATCAAATAGATTTAAATGATCTTTGTACTTTTCAATATTATCTTTAATCATCTTTTAAACGTATCCATGTTTTCATTATACCACTTTTCAATCCTGTTAGATATAATTCTATGCCCAGTTCTATCAAAATGTCCACTACCCATTTTATCTGGGTAACGTTTTGATACTTTACCAAAGTCTAGATCTGTAATACAGTTATTAGGAAATTCGTTATGTAATTCCCACCATGTAGTAATAAGACACCAAGCTGATGTTATTACATTAAGTCTATGTAAAGAAGCAATCAAGGCATTAACATCATGTCTTCTTTTAATTTCCATGTCATGTATTTCAGTAATATACTTTTCTAATGTTTCTACTCTGCCTTTGTCATCTCTGTTTAATGCTTTGTTACCTGGTAAGCCACCTTTGTTATATAATAAAATATTACTACACGTCTCACTCTGTAACTTGTTAGTAGGACTAAAAGGTAATTCTGTTAGTAAGTCATGAGCGTAATCGTTATAGTTTAACTCTTCTATTGTGGGCTCTGAAATAGCTATAGCAGGTAAAGGCCAACACAAACGATTTTCATTAGTTGTTGATGCTAGTACAAAATCAGTATCCATTGATCCACCATGCTTAACTATCCAGTCAATCATTAAGCTAATAGAAAAATTACAACAACCAGGTCTAGCTAAACTTATTAATTTACAATCAAATGCTTTAGATATTTGTACTGGGTATGAATCAACTTTAGGTTCGTCAAGTCCTACTCCTGTAGCAAAACTATCTCCAACATTATATAATTTTTCTACTACTAAGTCTTGTGGTTGATTGAATGCTCTTACCATCTTAATGTTTCCTTAATATGTTTTTCTAAATAGTTTGCCCATTCTATGTGAGCAAATTCATTAGGGTGTTGTCCTATTATAGTTTTATCTAATCCAAGTTCTTTACAAAAACCAAAGTAGCTTTGTTTTAAGAAAATATTTCTATCTACTGATTCCCACATAGACTTTGTTAGTTCGTTACTATAATGATGATGCCAACCAGGATGATCTTTTCCTAGTATAGCTTTTTCTTTATCGTCATTAATGTATCCTTCTGACTTAATGTCTTTTAATTCTATACTATCGTCTGCTCCGTGTATACCTTTTCCTGTATCATAAAATGCTTGGAACATTAGTAATTCTATTTTGTATGCTTTACATAAGTTTTCTAAACTTTTAACTTGATGTACATATCTATTATGTGCTTCTCTTTCTGACCATAAAAATGTTACATAGTTTTTAAAGAAATCGTTCATGCCTGGCTGTATATAATCAAACCCTGTTTGGTTAGGCCATATAGTTGTCCAATTAGGCATACCCTCATTCAATGGATCAGTATAGAAAAAGTCTTTACGTTCTGGACTAGTCCACCCTATTATAACTCTAAGGTTGTGTGTTGCTTTACCTGTATTAATATAGTTTTCATAAATCCAACTTTCAGTGAGTCGTACTATACGATCGTTACTAGCGGCTGGGTAAGAAATATTTGTAACTGTAATTCCTAGTTTATCTGCTAACAACGTAGGCCATATTTTAGGAATACGATAACTGTTATTATCTATATCCCAGTCCTTTATATGTTCTGGTAAACTTGGATCTCGTATTTCACTACCAAAGGTCCAACTGTCGCCACATACTAATAAGTTAGTCATAGTATTCTATTCCTATCTTATCGTTATACTCTTTGAAATGTTGTCTTATCTTTTCTCGAAACTCAGGCATAACATCCATTCTTTTAAACTTTTGTGGCTGTGCAATCTTTGGATAGAAAGGAAAACCAGTTAGTCTTTGTATATAATTAGCTACTTTTGGTAAGTCGTCATACAAAAAGCGTTTACAGTTGCTAGGTAAATCAGGAACGTCAGGTACTATTATTTGATCTAAGAATTTACTTTGAATCATTCCACTGTCTTTCCATTGGTCATAAAATATTCTGTAGCAATCTTTGTATACAATAAAGCTATGAAGTGCTTCGTTAGTTGTTACTTCTTTAGTTAAGTGTTTATGATATTTGAATCCATGAAGTAGTTCTTCGTCAGAACCCGGTATGTTATAATAACAAAAAAGGTTTAATGTACTTGCTATCACTAATACTCTCCACGTACAATCGCTTGTCTATACCAAAAGTAGTCAATTAGTATTAAGTTAGTTAATAAACCAAAAGGAGAAAAACTAAATCCCATTATCCATGGAATAATAAACAATAGTAAAACCATCCACCCACAATAACTTTGCCAACTTAAAGGTGTCCATTCCAAGTAACTTGGCGGTGGCGGTTTCTTTCTATAATCTTCTACTTCCCATTCCATCTAATATGCCGATCTTATTTCTTCCCAATCTAAGTATGGGTCTAGGTTTTCTACTTTTGTTCGCCAAAGCGTTTCGCCTAGTTGTGGTTCTATTTGTATCATTCTTAAATTATATTTCTGTCCTAGCTGATACATTATTGTTCCTGGGGAATACATAGTATCTTCTGGATCTATATTACCACCGGTTAAACACGTTAATTGTTTTGGCATTAGTTTCCAGTTGTAGTATCTATAAGTATCGCTAATAATATCCATAGCATGACTATTGCCCCAGTAAATTAAATCACTAAATCCATGTGTAGCAAAGTCTGTTAATACTAGACCGTTATTTCCTATACTATAATAAATGCTTCTATCAACTACATCAAAGTATGTCCAACGTTTGTGTATTGGTACTAGTAAATCAAATCTACATTTTATTACAATATCGTAACGAAACTTTTCTTTTATTTCATGTCTTCTTTTTAGTCTATTAGAATGTTGTATGCTGTGTAACATATTGCCACAGAAGCCTCTATGCTTCCAAGGTGTTTCTACAAATGAGTCTATAGGGTTTAACATTTCGTTAAGTCTATCCCAGTCCTCTTGTGGTTGTCCGTCGTCCCAACTGTGATAAAAATGATCAATGTTTTTTATGTTCTCAAAAAATCTTAACAAATATGGAACAGCTCGTAATCCTGTTCTTAATTGTCCACTCCAACATATTGCTACTCTAGGCAAGCTCATGAGACCCTCCTTTGTAGTAATCTTTTTCACGTTTAAGTTTAACAGGCATATAAGTTTGTACAGGTGTTAAGTTGTTAGCCTTCATATGAAATGCTAAAACGTGTTCTGGTCCGTATGACTTGTCCTCGCCAACTTCAAACCATTGTTTTTTATATTTTGGTATACAGCTATAAAAGTCACACATACGATCATAATCAAAACTTGTTGTAGCAAAATAAACATCGCTACATCTATACCTATGACTCTTATCAAAACTTTGATGTATAACGTGTACTTCTCCCATTTTCATTTGTGATACGTTATAAGGTTTTTCAATTAAGTTGTCGTATCTCATTCTAATACACACATCATATTCTGTAGCATAGTCATATTCATATTCTTGTTTTAAATGACCAGCCATCATTACTCCGTAAAATTGACTGTGGTAATTAGGATCAAAGACAGCCCAATCTTTATCTACTTTAAACTGTATTGGATCTTCTATAAGCATTTTTTTAGGCTTTAGTATTTTTTTAATTTCGTTAAATTCATCATTACTAATATCTTGTGATTCGTGATCTTTACGTTCATGGGCAACAGCATTAGGTGCCGTTTTATTTTTCCAAGTATGTAAAAAATAATCTATTTGACAATTATCAGGAAACATTTGGCTCCATGATTCAACACATTCTCGCCAAGGTCCTCTTAATTGTCCACTAACACATACAGCTATTTTCATGTTATCCAATTCCATATTCCTCGTAAAGCAAGTAACATATACATTACTTCCATTAATGCTCGAGGTGTATCTTTATCTTTTACACCCATGTATATCCATATACTACAAGAAAATAGAGCAACAACCCAGCCATACCATTGTACAGCAGGATCACCTCCACTTAGGATAAATGCTCCTATCATGGCTAGTATAAATCCTAACCAACGCCAGCCGTCTATTTTTTGATAGTATCTTATTTTCATAGTTCGTTTATTACTTGATCAAATACTTCTTCGCCTAATACATTATACAGTAACACACCTAAGAATACAAGCCATAATATCCAAAATACATATCGACCCAATCTGGTCCAACCTAGGCCTAATACTTTGTATACTTTTGACATAGGCAAATACTTTTCAAATAATGTAGTAATATCCCATACAAATCTTAACATAAAGATCCACATCAATGCTCTAAAGTATTTGTTCTTTATATCAGATACTTTGAAGTTTGCTTGTGCTTCTTTTACTTTTTTATCGTGTGCTTTATATTTTTCCCAAAGTTTTTTCATTTTATTTGTCCTATGTGGTCACTACATATACCAGCAACGTTTTTATATTCTTCCATAGAGTCTATTTTACCCATATGACAAACAATACTCTTATCCGTATAGATATTGTTGTTGCTGTGTGTCCATATATAACCACTTGATGTTAATGTTACGTCATCTTCTTGATGCCAAAAAAAGTTTGGCACTTTACTATCAATCATAAAATGTAATGCTTGTTCGTTTTTAGCATGACACCATAAGCCAGGTATCTGTAACATTTTTTCATTTACAGAGTGACTAGGTCTATCGTGTCCTAAATATACCATACTGTTCTTTACCCAAACATCTATTTCTACATCATACCCTT
>MDSV01154103.1_pt1 | contig 21980 bp, 36 predicted proteins | sample 810851 | NCBI WGS metagenome assembly MDSV01 (sample SAMN05326640, study PRJNA326480) | marine metagenome | isolation source: seawater | place: Atlantic Ocean: North East | collected 2012 | reverse complement strand
TAAATCAAACATCTCTTTCATAGTTTCTTTGTAATCTTGATTTAAAGCAATTGCACAAGCCCTAATAACACAATCACCAGTTTTGCCTTTAAAATATTTGGATCTTCCACCATCATCTTGTATATATTTACCTTTGTACTTCATTAGTTTGCTCCTTTGTTTCTCTGTAAATATATAACCAATAGTTATATATATTATTTATATTACCATTAATTACCTAATATGCAAGTATTATTTTAAAATAATCCTGACGATTGTTCTCGGTAATGTTCGCTGTAGATATGAAAAATACAGAAAAAAGACAATAAAAAAACCACCTGAAATTTTCAAGTGGCTATCTATAAGTCTTTGTATTTATTGGGATTGTTGGGGAAAAGTTGGTTGCGGGGGTAGGATTTGAACCTACGACCTTCAGGTTATGAGCCTGACGTTTTCTAAGCATACTGGGGGTTTCAGGGGATGTTTCTCTGTAGGTTTCTCTGTAAATCCGATTCGAAATGAATTTTACCAAGAAACATTTTTGCCTGACGTTTGGGGGGAAATTTGTCGTGCCTGACGTACTAAATTAAGCTTTTCATACGTTTAATTAATCTATTTGCTCTGTTTGGTACATCTTCTCTGCACCATTTGCTGTCTTCCATTTCGACTGCTGCAGAAGAAAAATCGTTATTTATTATACTTTCTCTAAGTTTTTTGAAATTTTTTAGTCTGTGATAACCAAGATTATATGACATATTCGCTAAAATTCTTTGAGCCTCTTCAGGTAAATCATCATAATTAGGATAAATACTGCGACAATCTTTTACACAAATATTAACAAATTTTTCAAAACATTCATCAACTCTTTCCTGAGAAACAACAGTGCCAACTTCCTGATCATACTCTTCATCCCATTCTGTGACTAATGTTCCGTAACCTAAAGTCTTAAATCCTTTGTGGTCTAAATATAAAATATGCTCTCCGTTATCATTTAATTTTTGACCTTCATCTACTTTAATTTCTTCCTTAAATTTTAGTAAATCCATTTCTTTTTCCATATCTGATTATCTTTACATTCCACATTCAGACTGCTCCAGTCATCCTTTGGTAAATCCATATTCTTTTTTTTCAATTCTTTGTATAGCTGTCTTATCTCGTTGTGACTTACTCTCTTCTCACTTCTGCAGCTTTTACACAGTCTAACCTTTTCATATCTCGCTATTTCTACATAAATACCACATTCAGAACATCTTTGACTTTCAAGCATTACCTTTTCCTATTGTTTTGTATCTGTCTTTTTCATTTTGTCATAAGATCTCATGCCTGAAATTCCAAGCATACCAAACATCAAAGGCATCATTACAGACATATCAGCTTGTGGAATAACAACACCAAAACCTGCGCATATAGGAGAAATCATATAATTAATCATTAGCGAAAGACCACAGACCCATCCTATTAATGGTCTCCATGATGACTGAAACCAGTTACCTTTTGCTTCTTCCTGATTAACTTGTATCTGTTGTAAAGCTATTTCTTGTGCGTGTTTTTCTGCCATTGTAGCAATTTCATGTGCAAGTTTATTTTTTGTGTCTTTATCTTCAATAAATTTGCCAAGTAATTTTGATGCTACTGGTAATAAACTAGCTATCATTTACCAACCTTTTTCATAGTTGCTTTGTGCGCTTGTAAAAATGTCATAGGATTTCTAGATCTAGTCATTAGTCTAGTCATTTCATCCATATGCTTTTTAGTATGCCCATGATCCTTTTTGTGTCTTGCTAATGCATTTTTTTGTCTTGTTGTAAGCATTTTCATTTATCACCTTTATGTTCGTGACCCATCCAAATACCAAATATTCCAGTCATTACACCCATAACCACAGAAACAAAAGCCGATTGAGGTGCTGTTGGATCTTCTAAATTCATAAACCATGAGGCAGTGTTCCAACTCATAATCGTACTAACTAACATCATAACTCTTGGTAAAATCTTATATTTACCTTTTAAAAATTCTTCTTTGGTAATCAATAAACTCTCACTTTATTTGGATTTACTTTTGGTACTAATTTGCAAATACACTCATAAACAAATTCTTCATCATTTTTCTTGTAAGATTGTTTGCTTAATATACTTTTGAAATCCATGCATGATACTGCACTTCTAAAATAAATGCCTTGCCTATCCATTACACCATTCATACTGCAGATAAGTAAAAAAGCACTTACACTCATATTATACCTTTTTTCTTGGCAATAATTACAAGCACAGTTAGACCACCTGCTAATAAGGCAGTAATCAAAATACCAAGTATACTTTTGAGAATTATATCTTCTATCTTCTCTTTTCTTTTTTGGCGATCAATTGCTGCTTGTTTTCTTCTTTTTCTAGCCTCTGCACAATGTGCTAGATAATCATTATATAAATTGGCTCTTCCGTAGAGTTGCATGAACTCTCTTAATTGTTCTTTCTTTCTTCTAATTTCCTCAAGAGCCATAAACTCTTCTAGGTCATTGTCTTGTTTGCCTAGAAAGTTAGTCCACATACTGTTTTTACGTTTATGTAGATCTTGTTGTAGCTGATCTTCTGCACCAATGAATTTACCTATTGCTGCTCCTGCTGCACTTATCTCCCTACCATTTTCAACAGTTTTTTTGATAACAGCATAAGCTGCATTAGCTGCTGCCAACATCTCAAGCATGACATGATATACCTATTTTATTTGGAAAGAACTTTGTCTAATTTGTCTTCAAGTCTGTGTAAGGCATCCATTAGCTTTGTAATGTCATCCCTAACATCATCTTTTCTCGCATAATTATATGCAATCTCTTCTCTTGTTTTTGATAGTAATATTTGTTGTCTTTTGACCTCAGAAAACATTTTGCTAAATGCCCAACCAAATGGCATTAGGATCAGTGTTATGACTGCCGACCAAAGGGTTGCTACATCTAACTCCATTAACTAGCCTTTGAGTTTTCCATAGCCTTAGTAGTTTCATCATTACCAAGTGATGTCTTTAATGCTTGTAGATATTGTTGATGTAATATGTTGGCATCTTCAAAGGCATCTTTGAGATCATTAGTTTGCTTCTGAAACTTGGCAACCTTAGTTACTAATCTTATCTGCTCTACAGATAAATCTTCTTGCTTGTATTCTTTGCCATCAATCTGTATTACGTTTGTTTGTTCAGTCATTACCACGATACTCCACTTGCTACTGTCGGTGTTTTTGCTTCTGCTATTTGACTAGCAATGCTTGCTTCTATTGCTGTAACTTGATCTGATCCAAGAGCATCTTTTGCCCATTGTATTGCATCAGACTCTTTAATATCTGCATATGCTATAAAAGATTGTGAGCCAAGTGTTACACCTACAGAGCCATATGATGAGCCAATATTCCCATCACTATCTGTGTCACTTGCTCTCCAATGAATAGTTGTTACTACATCATCTTTGTCATCAAGTTTTATTTTCCTATCCATTGATACTATTGTCCATGTTGCCATTTTATGCCCCTTCTAAGGTTGTTATTCTTGCTTCTAATTCTTGTATGGTTTTTACTAATAAAGGTACAAGTTTGCTTTGGTCTATACCTTGCATAACTGCATTACCATCTGCATCTACTTCATCTTTAATTCCAGTAATTGCTTCAGGTACAATACTTGAAACTTCGTGTGCTAAAAAACCATCTACTGTCTTGTCTGCATCTATTATAAAATTAAATCTGCAAGGCTTGAGTTGTTTTAGTCTTGTTGTTGCATCAAAAGTATAGTCTACATTTTCTTTAAGTCTGTAGTCTGAAGATGTGTTGTAAGCTGTATTAGAAGTAGTTATTGATATATTTCCAACGTCATTTCCCCCATTTCTTTTAAAACCAACAACAACACCATTACTACTGGCTCTATCAAAAACTGCCGCTGCAGTACCATTACCCCTTGCTTGTAAAACTGCACCTGCACTACCACTTGCACTGGTCAAACCCACTAATAATCGCCCTGAGGAATCAATACGCATACGTTCTGCTATATTGCTATCACTAGCACCTTTTGTTTGAAATCTTATATGACCAGACTCTGAACCTGCTGTATTGCTATCAGCATATCCTCCTAATGAAGCAAATCGTACATCATTTGAACTGGTATTTGTTCGTGCAAAATCAATAGTTGAACCAAAATTATTGTTTCCATTAATTATAGCAATTTCTGCTACTTCATTTGAAATATTTGTTTTTAATGCAAAAGAAGAAGTATATGTTGATGTACTATTATAATAAACAGTATTTGTAGAAGTACCAATACCAACATTGCCTGAGGAATCAATACGCAAACGTTCTGTACCAGAGCCAGTTACACCAGTACCACTATTCACACCAGTTTTAAATACAATAGGTAAACTTCCACTATCGTGTCCAATAGCCAATCCTTCTGAACTACTGCCACCTATGTATTGAGAAACAACACCAGTTGCAGTTACTTTCAATTGAGAAGCGAGATTGTTTGCTGTTCCTTCTAAATGTAAACCAGCTGATGGACTACTAGTACCAATACCAACCCTATTATTAGTCTGATCAACATATAATGGAGTGCCTGATCCAAATGCCTCTTTTTGATGCGACATAAGTTCCCTAATCGCATTGTTAACGTCTGAGGGCAACATAGAAGATTCTTGAAGATTTACATCTCCCACCACTGTGTTGTTATTTGCTACAGAATCGTACTCAACCAGTTTATCTTTTGCCATTTAGATCTCCTGACTTTCCACAAAAGCCTTGTAATTAGCTTTGACTGTATCTGTCCATACTGCATTGGCTACTGCTTGTACTTCGGTAGCTTCTGAACTTATGTCGGTGTCTGTGTGTGTCCACTTGTCATCACTATCTTTTGATGATGTGCATGGTGTAAGAACGTGCCTATGCCTTGACCTACTGATCTCAAGATTGTCCTCTTTTATCACCGTGTCCGTTGCAATTTGTATGTTCCAACTGCCAACGACCTCGATTTTTTCCACCACTACTTCTTTTGTTATCGCCATTTTTATCTCCTATGCTAGAGTTCTGTAATGAAAGCCAAAATATATTACTAATGAACTCATACTTGCGTATGTTTTTGGAGTAAAAGTACCAGAGGGATATATGTTAAAACCTTGACTATTAACATAATAAATGACGTTGACACCACCATTATTAAACCCAGCACCTACACTGTTTCCGACAGGTACAAAAGGTAATGATAATAATATGTGATTAGTATCACTTGTGACTGGTAATTGAACCCCACCATTTACAAAAACTCTTTCACCAACTTTAGTATAGTGCATATTACCACCTTGATGATTAAAAGAAACATTTGGTAATGTTATTGTATGAGTTCCTTCTTCATAGTCCTGAAAATGATTACTTGAACCATTTCCACCTAAGAATACACCACCACCTAAATACAAATCAGCCCAACGTGCTGAAGAAGAACCTAAATTTTCTGCATTATCTGATGCTGTACCATTAGGATTAGCGGGTGTAAGTGTGTTGTTATCCAAACGTATTGCAAAGTTACCACCATTGCTAAAATATGGCTTGCTACTTTCAACACCAATACTTCCTCTCTCAGTGCTATCTCTGTAAAGTTGAATAAGATTACCATCAGAGGATAATCTGTTTAAATAAAAAGGAGTATTATCTCTTGTGATAAATATTTTGCCATCAGCACCACCAAGTTCTACACCTTCAACTCCAAAATCTGTAGAAGTCTTATTAATTAAAACTCGTTCTGTAGAATCTATTGTAATAGCAGTTGCATCAGCATTATCGTCTATGCCTTGTGATGTAAATGCACCACTGACAGTTAAAGCACCAGTAACCGACAAAGCAGTTAATGCTTGTGAGCCAGTGTCTACGTTCTTCAAATGTGACATGAGACTTCTAATCGCATTGTTGACATCACTTGCGACCATTTGACCTTCTTGAAGATTTATTGAGTCAATAGATGTGTTCGACCCTGCAGTCGCATTATATTGTGTAATATTGGTTGCCATTATTCACTTGCTCCTCTACCACTTGCCAATCCTATTTGTTGTCCTAATAATCCAGTGCCAACTCCAACTCTTTGACCTGATCTCTGTCTTTGTCTGCCAAGATTGTTTCTAGCATTTGCTAATCTATCTAATATTATTTGTAGTTGTCTTGGATCAGTTTCAGTCAAATCTCTTGCTAATCTTGATGCAACTGCCTCAGGAGTTCTTGTCATGTTTATAGCTTTTCCTGCTATATCCCTGATGCTTGGTATACCTAAAAATCCAGTTGGTATGTTTGCAACATCATCTATATCTTGCTGCATAGGTGCTGTTCTTGATCCAACATTTACAGTAGATCTAGTTTTGACCTGATTTATTCTTGTTTTCATCCTTTTTTCAAACTGCTCAAATGCCTTTTTACTTGGAAATAATGCCTCTAATTGCTTTCTTTTCTTTGGTGTTCCAAATATTCTTGTTGCAACATTTGCCATATCAGGCGCACTATCAACTGAGTTTTTGATAGCATCTGCAACACCAACTAAATATCCTTGTTTTTCACTATCTGATAATTTTGCAATGGCTCTGTCTATTTCCTCAGGCTTTGCTCTTAGAAAGTTTCCACCATCCTCAACTGCCTCTCTTATTCTTGCATCACCTGCAAACTTATTTCTTGCAATTTCATATGAACTTTTGCCATCTATCTTTGGTGAGGCATCATCAATTAGCTTTACAAACTCGCTTCTTTTGGTCTTCAAGGCTCTCTCAACACCTCTGCCAATAGATGTTTTTGATGTACCCCTTTTACCAAGACCAAGAACTTCATCTAATCCCATTTTGATGTAATGCAATTCTTTGATACTAAAATTATCTATCTTGCTTAAATCATCAATATTTGTTGGAAGATCAAAACCTTCTAGCTTGGCAAGACTTCTTGCTTGTTCAATAGCTTCATCAAAAGCAGGTAAACCCAAAAATGGTTTAACTTTATCAGAACTAACTGTGACTGGCTTTCCGTCTAAGTTAAATGCATTGTTATAGTCCTGATTTGCATTAGCCTTTTGTTTATTAGCAATGTCATCAAGCACATCAAAACTTGATTTATTTACATTAAAAACCTGATTAATATCATCAGCTATTTCATCACCAAGACCTAACATTCTCTCATCTAGGTTTCTCTGCGCATCTACTGCACCTTCACCTGCTGCACCTGCTGCACCTCTTGTAAGTCTTTGTGTACCAGTGCCAGTATCAGCAATCATTGCATTTGGGGTGCTTTGTATCTCTTTTGCTACGTCTTCAACTGTTTTATCTGATCTTTCTATTCCCTGAACTATTTTTCTGTCTGCTGCAGTTTGAACTGCTTTATCGCCTCTAAATGGCAAAGACACCCTATCAATTACACCTTTACCTAAATTAATTGCTGATGGTAATGCGCCACCTATAGCACCACCAAGACCTAGACCTAAAACACCACCAGTTGCTCTACTCTCAAGATCCTCACCTGCGCCAACACCTGCTATTGCACCCTCAGTAGCACCAACTCCTGCACCAAAGCCAGTTGTTCCGTATCTTTTTAGAGCCTCTCTTCCAAGTGTAGTTCCTGCTGCTCTAGCTGCTCCTAAACCACCAGTAAGCAATCCACCACCTAATTCAAGTCCTAATGCTGTTGCAGGGTTTTCTTTTCTAAAATCTTTAATATTTGATCTAATATCAGCAACAGTTGCATCATAATCACCTAATAGTCCAAAACCAGTTCTAAGACCTGCCTCTGCCTCATCTCCAAAACCAAGTGTTAGACCTTGTAATGCTGTTCTTCCACCACCTGCAAGACTTTCAGCAGTTGACATTTCTTTGGGTTCAGAAGATGTACCCTCTCTTGAAATACGATTGACAAGATCTTGCTTTCCTTGATTGTCTAAATTATTCCAATCAGCATCATCAACTTTTACTTTTCCTACACCTTCAATATCTAATGTTGGCATTATGGCACTACCTTATATTTTACGTTTTTAGAATTTAATCCTGCATCTTCACTTATACTGTTGATTGTTGCAGTTCCCTTGAAACCTTTTAGTGTTCCAAACTTCTCAAAATATTCTGCTGCTTTTTCTTTCTGATTTGCTGCTCTTTTAATTGACTCAGATAATCTTGTTATTCTGTTAATATTTTCTTCTTCTGAAAGTCTTGGATTAAATGCTCTGTTTATTAATCTTTCACCTTCTTTTTCAGTAAATTGTGCGCCTAAAACAAGTCTTAAATTTCTTTGAACAACTTCAGAAACAAGTTCTTTTGCTTTTAGACCAGATTTGTTAAAAAAAGCAGATAAACTATCAGGCAGATTACCAATAAATCCACCAGTTCCACCATCTGTTTTGAGTATATCAACTGCCTCATCTAATTGAGAAAGACCTTTTTGAACGTCTGCAAAACCACCTTTAAGAACAAAATCACCATATTCTTTAGAAAAAGCTTTATCTATTGCTTTTTGACCTTCTGTCAGACTACCTATGCCACCAGTTTTGTCTTGTAATTTGGATATTTCGTCATATATGCTTGATTTTTTTATGTCAAAATCACCAGTTTTAGGATCTTGTGTTGCTATATAACGACCACCACCAAGTATCTGTGTCTTAGGTTTCTTTCTACCTTCAAACACAACCTTTGGATCATTTGGATCTGATACATCTATTAGCGATCCACCAACAACCTGAAGATTGTTTCTGCCTCGTTTCTCTGCCTGATTAAATGCACCAAGACCTTGATTGATAGCTTCTCCTAAAATCCCACCAAATGAAGTTGGAGTAAATGATGGTGCGCCACCTTTTAATAATGCACTTGAGAAACCCAAAACACCTTGAGTTCTTGGATCAGAAAATGATTGTCCTAATAATCCACCCCCCAAGCCAGTCTGAGAAGATGGAGGAGCAACTGCCATGTCAGCTTGTGAAGTGAGATTATCAGGTCTTGCCATAGGCAATGGTGGAGAAACAAGATTGTCAGGTCTTGCCATTGGCATTGGCACAGAAAAAGGAGATGCATTTCTAATCTGTGGTCTTCTTAAAATTGCATCAGGATATTGATTGTTTAGTATAGATAAAATATTAACCATTTAAAATAACCCCAAAAGTCCACCCCCTATTGCTCCATAGAGAGGGTTTATACCTGCTGCAGATGCTAGTTGTGCGCCACCTAGTCCACCACCTAAAACGGATGCAGGTCTGTTTCTAAATATTGGTCTGCTTGTTTGTGATCCTAATGTTCCACCTCTAACAGATGCTAAAAAGTCTCTTAGCTTTTGCTGATCTCTTGTCTGCTCGAAATTGAAACGATTTACACTATCTTGCAATTCTGCTGCTCCTTGAGCCTCTCTCGCTGCTCCGACTTGTGCCAATTGTTGCAGATCAAGGTTCTGTAAGCTTGGTACTTGTGTCATTGCTGTTTGTTGTGCTTTTAGTGCAGCAGGAGCAAGTGCTGATGCTAATGCTTGTTGATTTGCACCTGAACCATATCTTCCTGCTTTGGCGAACTGTGATTGTACTGTGTCAATAACTGGCTTGAAAGCTGCATTTAATAACGGATTTGTACCCATTAAATTTTGTTGTAATACACCTTGAGTTTGAGCAGTAAGACTATTTGGATCTAATGCTCTGTCTCTTTGCATTGATAGAGATAATTCACTTTCAGGACTAAAACCAACAGTCGTTGCATCAGGAAAATATTGAGGCACATCACTTTCAAATAAATCCTTTGCCTGAGATAAACCAAACTCCAAAAAGGGTTTAGCATACTCAGGTGGCTCTGTTACTTGAGTGTTGACTTGCTGTCCACCACCACCACCACCTTTACCCATGATACATATCCTTTGCTAAAATTATTCCAGTTTGTTTAAAACCTTTGAGAACCCTATGCCATCCTTTGCGACCTATGATCTCAATACCAACACAACCCCAAAGTTGTGACCAATATCTTATTGATGGTTCAGCTTTCAAAAGTGTCTTTAGATTGCCACCTGCCAACCAATATCTTAAAACCCTTTTTTGAGGGTAATCCATTAATTCTGTTACAACTGCTGCATCAGGATAATGCCAAAACTGAGCATCTCCTCTTTGCACTATTTCCAAAACATCATCTATCGTATGAGTACCATTTGAATAATATAATGCTGCCTCTAACCAAGCAGAACATCTATCCCATTCATCCGATAATGACGTATCCGAACAATCTGTCGGCTTGACTATTATTTGCATGAGTTACTGTAAAACTACCATTTGCCCTTGTGCTGACAAATATCGTTCCATTCCCTTGTTCTGTTGCACTGTTTGCAGTAAGTGGCATTAATAATATAATGCTGTTTTTACCTGCTCTTTCGTCTGTTATCGCTGTTGTTGTAGCTGATGCAGTACAAGTAAAACTACCAGTAGAGTTAATTTTACCATTCATTATGTTGTTAACTACTGTGGCAATCTCTCTTGGATTAGTAGCCTCATAAGGTAAAACCTTGAAATTAACGTCTGCCAAGAACCTGACCTTCTACATCTACACCTTGAGCAAACTCCCAATTACTTACTGGAGATGTTGCATTAGCTATATTCATTCTTACTCTGTGAAATCTGCCTTGCGCCCTATGTTGGACAAAACCCTCATCAGTCAGACTATTGGCATCAGAGAAATCAACAACACTGTCTTGTCTGTCTCTTGTGCCTATTTGCATTGTCACAGATCCACCCCTGAAGTAAGGCACTGATCTATTGATAACTGCGTGTTTTCCTTGTTGTAGAAAAAACTCACCAGTTTCTATTGTTGCTGCTAGTGGGTTTCCAGTAAAAGCAAATATTTTATTATCTTTTGCACCACCGAAAAGGAAAGCACCACCCTTATATAAATTACTATCCAATGGAGCAGGTAGACCCTCAAGTGTTGATGCAAGATTATCTAATGCATCTAGTGTATACCCTGCAGTAAAAAATGGTGCTATCAGTTCTGCATTGACCTCTGCATAACTCCATTTCTGTGTTGAGTAATTATATATTATTAGTCTGTCTGCTTTTCCATCAGTGCTTGAATTTGACACATATGACCATGCCACAATCTGTTGTGTTGGATCTACAGCACAAGACATGGCATCTGCTTTAGCTGCATTGAAATCATTAAAGAAAAACTTGTTTACTTTCTCTGCACCTATTGGAACTGACCTTGTGCCATCAAATGCATAAAAACCATCATCTGACAGATAAAATATTGTATTTCCTATGTTTGTGACTGAGCCTGAAAAAGGACATCCTCTTGATGTTTCAACTCTGTCAATCTGATAGATCAAAGGTGATCCAACATAACTGGCTCTAGCTATACCTCTTTCTAGCAAAATCGTTGCATATTCTCCACCAACCAGTCCAGTTATCGCACCTGCATCAGGAATATCTTGAAAATCTGCCTGATTTGTGCCGACTGTCCAACTGGTAGCATCATTTATAGCTGACCATCTTGTTCTAAATGGTACTCTTCCTGACCCTTCGTCAATATTAGCAGTCCATACTTGATCACGGACTACAGCTATAAAATCTGCCTTTGGGGGTGAGCCTGATAATGCACCAAATGCACTATCTGTTCCGATTGTAAATTCTAATAAATTTTCTCCAACACCACCTGCTACAATAACACTTGTGCCGAACTGAACAAATCTCCACTTTTCAGAACCAGTTAATGTAAATCCAGTGTTTGTGCTGACAAGATTACTATTTGAAACATCAAACTTGTATAGTTTTGCTGCATCTCCTGCAAATAATGTCACATTAGCTGAGTTATCTTTTGCTGCAAACAATCCTAACAAAGCACTATCTGCTGCATTTGACACCTGAACAAAACTTGGGATTGATCTGTATCCTGCTGCTGCAGGAATAACATTTGTTGCAACTGTAACACCATTTAGATTTAAATCAGGTTGATCAGGCAACCATTCGCCAAAATTTATCATTGTATTCTGAAAACCTCATTCCCAACTTCTTGTGTTGTAAATGTCTCATTACCGACTGCAATCGTAGAAAATGTTTCTGTTCCTACTGCAACTACAGTCCAATCTTCACCTAATATCTTTCCAATTACATTTGTTGATACACTTGTGTCTGCTGTTCCTGACTGACTTGCAACAAAGTTTGGAGATGCACTTGTTGTTGCTGATGTATCAATAGATGCTGATGCAACTAATACTAATGTTGCACTACTTGTAGAACTTGCACTTGTATCTATGCTTGATGATACAAACTGAACTCTATTAGCAGTTGCAGACATTGATGCTGATGTAGCAATTGTTGTACTTACACCAACCTCAAAATTAGCAGTAGCAGTTACATTACCTATTGATGCAGGTGTTCCTGAAACAAATTGTATTCTTGTTCCAGTAGATGTAGAACTTGCACTTGCTGAAGGTGTTGCACTTACTAATCTTGCTTTTATAGCACTTGAACTTGTACTAGCACTTGTAGAAATAGATGCAGTTACATCAATAGAAAATTGTATTTCACCACTGGCACTAGATGTTGTTGCGATACTTGCAGTTGCTTGTCTTACCTGAAGACTAGACAGACTATCCATATTACCTAGTGCATCAAGCGCATCTAATGTCAGACCCCAACCATCTAATTGATCAAGTGTTGGGTTGTTATATTCTACCTTTAATAAATCAGCTTCAGTATCTAGTGAACCACTAATTGTGTCCAAAGTCTGAGTAATTTGGTCAAGATTTGGAACACCTAATGGCATTTTAAGCTGCTGTTATTGTTAATGATCCTGATGCTATTTTAAGAACATCACCTGATGCAATTGTTTTAGCTGATGCAAATGCACCATGAAAAAGCAAATTGCCACCTGAACTAGCATCAAATATTCCAAAATGACTTACACTGCCAAACGAACCAGTAGCAGCATCAAACTCAACTGCTGCATTGCTTGATATAGACCCACCTGAAGCTGCTGCAAATGTCACTGCTTTTCTACTATAATTATTACCACTTAGTTCTGTTCCTGAATTATCATCACCAAAACTGCCAGTTGATAATCCAACATAAACTGCTGAAGGAGCAGATGTACTTGCTCTACCAGTAAAGTGGTCTAAAAATTTGAGTTCAAGATAGTCTGACATTGCTGACATTTTACTCTCCTATTGTCCTGCGTTGTTTTGTCTTAAATAAATACTTTGTATCTGTAGTGAGCCAGTTCCATAATGCGCCCTTTGCTCATCTTTCCTGATTTCCTCAATAATTCGTGTAAATTTTGAATCATATAAAGATGCTCTTTGATCATCCATTAGATATTGATAAGCCTCAACTAAACTACCCATAAGATAAGCATCAGGGTGTCTTGAAAGCATTACATTTGTTAAACTGCTATCTGATAAAGCAGACAGACTTCCAATATAAACAATCTCTAAGGTATCAGAACTGTCAGGTATTGGTCTGAGTTTTATCTCTTGTCCAATAATAGAATAAGCTTGTGGTGTTCCTGATGAACCTGATGAAAAATTACTGTCTATAGATACTGGTGACATATATTCCAAAACCTTGATTGGGTTCTGATTGACCTTTACTTCCCTGACTTCTCTCAAATCAGTTGGCAGAGCAATATATTCATCACCACTTGTCATGGTTGCTGTTGCTCTTTTCTCCTGATCTCTTGTCTCTAACTCTCTTGATAATCGAGCCTCTGCAAGAGATATAAAATCAGGTATAACACTTGTTAAATCAGTTCTTGCAAGATGATTTGCAACTGCCGATTTTAACTCAGTGTAAGTAGTTATTGCCATTAGAGGTATCCCCCACCAGTTCTAAATGCCCTATTATCAGGATCATTTAACCAAACTTTCCATTTTTTCTTAGCTTCAGGATCTTTGCTCGGATCACCTAACTTTTCTTTTAAATCAAAATAAACTGCTAACGGAATATTCGCTATTTCTTGAAAATGCTTTTGTGTATTTCCAACCATAGATCCTTTTTGATATTCATTAGCTTGGTTTTTATTATTATCAATAATCTTGGTTACATCTTGCTCTGTTGAAATATGAGTAGTTCCATCATTCTCAAAATGCATAAATGTTTTTTTCTTAGCAACTGGATCAGTGCTTAATAATCTTTTCATAATAACTCCAAAGAAGAAGGGGGATTGCTCCCCCTATCTCATTAAGATCCGTTTAATCCAAACACTGATGCATGAGCCTTTGGACTTTTAACAACCAAAGTAAACTCTGTTACAATTTGTGTTTTATCGGCATCTCCAGTCTTGGAAAGTTCACTTTCTGCAAAGTTTCTTCCGTTAAGAGTACCAATAGATACATAATCAGGATCAATCATAAATAACTTATCGTTACTCATAAATCTTGACGGAGTGAGTTGAAGTTCTCCGAAATCAGTTAGAAATACTGACACTGCACCTACAAAACTGGGTGCTGTACCTGCTGTTGTATTAACCTGATTTGTTACAAGATTTGTTCCTGCAGCACTTAGATTACTAATATTCGCCTTATTAGTTGCTGAACAAACTAGGATCTGAGGATTTCCCCCATCTTCCCAAGCTGCCTGATTAGCTGCCTCAATCTGAGCAAGTGTTAATGCTCTGTTTGTGCCAGTTACATCTGCAGCATCTGTTCCATCTCCAGTAGCTGCTGCCATATCACTTGGCACAGAAACATTAGTCATCCATGTTAATAGTGATGCTGATTTTCTTGGATCACTTGCGCTTCTAGCAACATTTGTATCACCAACAGATTTCTCTATATCTCTTCGCAGTTCCAGCGATTTCAATACCTTTTGATATGCTGACTCTCTTTCTCTACCTGCTTTATCAACTGACTCTAATGTGCCACTGATTGCAAAGTCTTTGACTGAGATCTGATGATAATTACCAAGTCTTGAGGTAGCTGTCGGAGTTGCAAAACTAGCATCTGCGCCCTCGTTTACATGGTTATCTGTTGCTGCTGCAGCAAGTTCTTGACATTGTGTTCATCTAAGTTCGTTAAACTTAAACCGATCTTACGATCTGCTTATAGTTTCCTATAAGATCAGACTATATCTTCACCCTAAAAGGGGGGATGCGCTTCCACTAGACTTCTAGTGTACTTCCGTTTGGAATAGTCGTTGCACCTTCCTGATAAATCAGGCTTGGCTCAGGATTGCCCTCGTCTTTACGTTAGGGGTTTCCCTGAATTCACATCCTTTGCTTCTTAGCCTTGCGACTAAGTGAGGCTCAATTCAAACCTGCCATTCGTAGAAAACACCATTTGTTGTAATCTTTTCTGCTGCTGAAAAAATTGGAGTTTCACTTGTGTCCAATCTATATATTATATCTGCAAGAGATTCTTTCTCTCCTACAGCATTTGAAGTAGTAAAAGTTGCCATTTTAGCCTCTCATTAAAAGTTCAACTGCTCCTTGCTTAGTTGGATTTTTATTATAAGCTTGTCGCAGTTTATTTTTGTTATTGTTTAAGATTTGATTTTTTGACTTTGGACTTCCTGACTTCGTAGCTTTCGGTGCATTTTTTACAATCTTTTTTGCCTGAGGTTTAAGTTGTTTATACTTCTGTCCTTCACTAGCCTCATGTATTGCAATTATCATTCTATGATCTGATGCCTGACCTATTTCTTCGGCACTAAATCCTAAATATTCTTGTGCATATTTGACAGCTTGATCTTGTTTTTCTTTGTTCCAATCAGGAACTTTTTCTAACAATAGCTTTGCCTCATTTACACAGACATCTTGAAATCTAATTACGTTTTCTCTTTGTTGTTGTTCAGCAATCGCCTTTTGTTCGTCTTGTAATTTTCTCAAATTTGTTTGCTCTAGATTGTAATCAGCGACACGAATTGAATACTGTTCAGGTGTCAAAGTTTTTCTAAGTTCAGTCCAGTTTGGCTCTTGCCTCTGAATGACCTTTTGTATTTCACTAAGACCTTGTGCATAAGCATCTCTAGTGGCTCTCGTTTGTTCTACCTCTTGTGCTAATGCCTTTTGTTCTTGGTGAAGTTTATTCATCCTTTGGTGAAAGGTTTTCCCTCCAATATATCCTCTTTTAAGTTCGTCTAAAGCAACATCCATTTCTTCACCATCTACCTTAACAGTATACATGGCTTCCGTTTCTGTTTCTTCTTCCCCTTCTTCAACGACATCTTGGGTGGCTTCGGCTTCTTCTTCAACTTCGCTAGTTTCAGTTAATTCTGTCTGCTCGGTTTCTGTTTCTTCCTCAGTAATTTGTTGCTCAGTTTCTTGTGGCTCTTCCTGAACTTCCTCTTGCTGTACCTCTTGGGATGCTTTTAGAACTTCATTTGTTGCATCAAGTATACTGATATTTTGATTGCTCTCTTGCGAGTCTACACTCATTTTTTACCTCTTATTTGGTTAAGTTGATTTTCTGCCAATCTACCATTTTGAGCCATACTAGCTAAATATGACTTCAAACTGTCTAAGGCTTGACAGAGATTATACAACCGATCTCTTTCGACAGATTGATCAAAAGCTGTCTGTTTCCAAGCAGTTGTAAATTCTTCTTCAAGTTTTTGAAATGCCTCTTGTAATATTTCGTTTTTTAATAACAGATCTGCTTTGTGACCTCTTTCTAAATCCTGAGATAATTTACCCTCATTCATTATGAAAATGGTCTAAAGCCACTAAAAGGAGTAAAACCAGTTAGTGATGGTGGTCTGTTAAAATTACTAGGATTTACTGCAAAACCTGATGTAAATCTTTTGTTAGCTGCATCAAAGTCAAAGCCTGATGGCAAATTACTTGGTGCAGTATCTAATAATGTTTGTCTAAAAAATCTTTCTCCTGATGGAGTTTTATCGTCTGCTTTCTTTTTTGTTCCAGTGTCAACTCGACAAGCTTGTAAGTCTTCATCAAACTTATACCCCTCAGGACATCTTGTTACACCAGTTAGAGGATTTGTTACTGGTGGCACTGTTTCATTATCATCACCACTATCAGACATCATGCTTGTGTTATCTTGATTTGCTCCGTAGATATTTGTCAGCAATGGATTTTGACCTAATAGTCCTTCTGTTTGATTTGATCCAAAACTAAAATCACGAGTACCAACAATTTCACCATTATCAAATCTAGGAACAAATCCCTGATCTAACCTATTTAATTGATTTTGTGCAGGAAATCCAAGAATTGCATCAACTACTGGCAAAATACCACTTGTCGGTGCTGCTCTGTTTCTCAATCCTTCTGCTGCATTACTTCCACTAATATTAAAATCAGAATTAAAATTATCTAAGTTTGGATCATTTGTCATAGTTATTGGTGCTGTACCTGCGCCACTTGGTGTTGGTAACTGACCTAAATTTGCCCTTGCAAAATCATCTACTTGTGCGCCAGTAAAAGCTTGTTTAGCTGCTAATTCAGCTAGTTCTTCATTGTCTTTATCTGTTGTACTCGCTGTTGTACTTGTTGTCGCAAAATCAGGTGTAAAACGAACTGGACTAAAGTTTCTTGGTGCTTCTGTTACATCTAATCTAGATGGTATTTGTTCAAATAAATTTTCTCCTAAATACTGTCTTGAAAACATATTTCCTATTCTTTGTGGAAAACTCAAGTCGACTGCAGGTGTAAAATTCATATTGTAATTAGTATCTAATGCACCTTGAGGAATAAAACTCATTTGGTTTAGATTTTGTTGCTGATTAAAATCAGGAATATTTTGCATAGCAACTTGTGCAACTGGTGATGTAGCTACTGTCGGTAGATTGGCTACAACCTGATTTGCAACTGAACTTACAGAATCATAAAATCCATCATCCAAAGCATATGGATCAGGCGCACCACCTTGAGTTGTCTGTGCAAAATTCTCAGGTGACATAAATCCTTGTGGATCTAAACCTCTATCCTGAAGATTGTCTGCTGTGAACTGAGCATCATAATTATTATCATTTGAAATATTGCTTACATCAGCGACATCACTTCTGTCTAATTCACCTGCAATACCTTGTTCTTCTTCTGCTGCAGAACTATCGTCTGAGGAACTCTCGCCCATAATAACTCCTATGCTGCTTTCTTGCCTGAATAAGCAAAACCTTGTTTTTTCTTACTTGGTCTAAACCAATGCCCTTTTATATTTTCACCATAAGTGTTGAGAATAAATCGCCTCATATCTTTTACCATTGGTCTTGTGCTACCTGAGGCAGATAAAAACTCTGCAAACCAAAGATTATTGCCACTTTTCCAATCTTCAGGTTGTATTAAATAATTTTCATATTGTAATTTTTTTAGAATATTATCCGATACCCATGCCCAAGAACAAAATCCTTTAGGTTGTCTGTCAACATACCACATTCTATATTGACCAATTTGCAAAGGTGGTACAAAAACTCTTTTGATTTTATGCATTTTCCAATGATGATGAAAGTCACTCAAGGCAACTAAAGTTAATACATCACCAAAAAAGTTTCTAGTTTCTTGGTAAGTTTGTTGAGATTTGTCCATCTGTTACACTCTTCACTACTCGTAATCTTTCTTCGCCTTCTAACTCAGACTTTCTCAATTCGAGTTTTGCTAATAATTCTTCTTCTTTTAGCCTTATATTGGCTAACATCTTTTCTCTTGCCAGTTGTATATCTGCCTCTAGCTTGACTTGTTTAGCCTGAATATCTGCTTGTAATTTTTGCATCTCTAACATTATCGCAGGGTTTTCTTGAGTTTGGGCTTGGGCTTGGGCTTCTGCTTTAGCTTGTTCAACTTTGGCTCTGACCTCTTGGGGGGAGTTAAAGTAACTGTCACTGTCTTTGAACCCACCAATTTCTGCAATTTCTCGTAAAGTTTTAGTATATTTTGATATATCCAAGATAGCATTGTCTGCTCCTAATGTTTGCAATATCTGCTCTTGTTTTGATGCAATATTTGTTAAAAAAGATATTTTTTGCTGATCATCTGCTGTGCCTAGACCCACATTGACATGGACATCAAACTCTGTGTCACCTTCTCTTGGATCAATAGACACAAACTCATTTCTTAATCTTACAATCCTTGCGCCTTGTTGATGCAATGTTACTAGATGTAAAATACCTTTGAAAAGATCTTTGACACCAGTTTCAGCAATAGTTCTTGCATAACTTTCAATCTTTTGCTGTGCGCCCTGAACTGTAGCTGATACAGCACTTGCTGTTGAACTCTGTAAAGCATTAGCATCAAGACCCATAGATGCCTTAGACATACCAGTTCTGTTTTCTTTGATATTATCTACATATTCCAATAATGGTTGGATCTCTCTTCCAACACCTGCACTTGAATTTAAGGGTTGTACTGCTCCTGCAGTTCTTGTTCTTATCACTGACCCTGCTGTAGATGACATCAGATCATCTAGATTTACCTGACCTTCAACAGCAACAATCTTTGGCATAACTGACAAATATGTACTGTCTAAATACTGCCTCATCAATGTGGACTTGATAACTTGTAAGTCCTCTGTCAAATCATATATAGACCTGCCGATCAATCTGTGAGGCATTATTATCGGTGTTACGACTGCAAAGGGGAGATAACTTGTCAGTTCGTTTTCAAGGATTTTATCGCCATTAGACCCTATGGCTAAAACCCTTCTTAATTCAGCAACACCATCACCATCATAATCACATTTTACAACACAATCATAAACTGGCACTTCTTTTTGTGACGGATCAGCAGGTTCAGTTTGATTATTATTTTCTAAATCACCAAATCTTTTTGACACCTCTTCTTGCCTATCTAGATCCTCATAACCAATATAAGCCTCAATCTCATCTTTATCATATCCTAATGATACAAGATCTGAGACTGTCATTGATGTTCTATGAGCAATAAAATAAGCATCCTCTAAGGATTTTGCCTTTTTATTTATTAAAAATTCTTCAGGTGGCACATTGTCAATTTTAACTTTACCACTTTTTTTCTTAACCTTAACATTGAGATTATAACTTTGCACAACCTCGACTTGTTCATTCTGAGATGTAAATTCTGTACCAAAATTTTCTTCTCGGCTTACAACCTCAATATCAGGGTTTTGCAATAAAAGAGTTATTTCATCTTCAGATAGATTTTCATATTCTTGTTCTTGGACAAGAGTTGTCTCATCATAATAATATTTAACAATACCAAGCCTGAACAGCAAAGCATCCTTAAACCACTGATAAAATATTTTATACCCATCATTGTCTGAATTTATTATAAAATTAACATAATCTGTGATCTGCTCTGCTCTTTCAACATCTTCAGCAGTTCTCGGTGAAAACCTCACATATTTATCACTTGATGTAAAAATTCTCATTAGAGATGGCATAATCTGATCTACACAATCGGCAACCTCAGTTAGTACAACCTGAGATCTACCATCAATCTCATTACCTAAAGGTTGCCCAAGATACATATCCATTGCTCTTAGTCTGTCAGCAGAATACTCACTATCAAAATGATTTATACTGTCAGTAATCTCACTTGATATGATAGAGGATAATTGCTCTTCACTCATCTCTGCCATTAGCTAGACCTTCTTTTCTGATACTTTTTATAGATGGAACTGTCTGCTTTTCTAGCACCACCTTTGCCAGTCATATAAGAATTAACCCTGCCCATAGACCAAGCTGCCATACTTGTGTTTTTTGAACCACCACTTAAATATGCACCCTGACCTTTGCGATAAACTTCAGCTAATTCACCATATGTAAACCTAGATTTATCGGCTTTATTTTTTAGTGCTTTTTTTGTTTTTTCGCTTAGTGGTTTTCTTGCGACCATCTTGTGCTACCCTTGATTTTACAATTGAGGGAATATCTATAAACTCACCTCGCTTATATTTTTTTGAGGTACTGAGTATCTCTGCCTCTTTCTTTTTGGGAGACTTAGCACCTTTTAAATATTTTTTTGGAACACCCTTTTTAGTCTTGGGTACTTTTTTGAAATTAGGCATCTAAATTATTTTTTTTTGCCTTTAGATTTCTTTTTGCCCTTTTTCTTGTTTCCATGATACATGATCATCTCCCTTAAAATCTAATGCATGACATTTTAAATTCGTTTTACACATTTTGTGGGTCACACAAGGTTTACATTTTTTAAATTTTATTTTTTTTGGGTTTCTTAAATACGAAAATACAATCATTTTTTACTTGCTAGATCATATTCCCTTCTTTCTTTTGGAGACATTGCATCATATGCCATGCCTTGTGGCTCTGCCTTCTTGACTTCTGCCTCTGCTGTAACTTCAACTTTTAAATCTTTTGCCTCATTTTTTGGTTTTTTAGCCATTATTAACTCCCATTAACAGTTCCAAGCTTTCCTTGACCAATAATTAGCTGAAAACTTGTCTTTTGCACCCTTGATCCCACTGGATCTTGAGCAATAATTTTTTTTTCTACTCGGTATATTCTTCTTGATACTCATATTGGCATCACCAAACCTGACAAGCTTGACCTCATCACCTTTTTTAGCCAAAACAACACTCTTCTTAGTGCCAGTGTTTGATCTCTTCGGCTTGTTAAATCCTGAAAATGTCTCACCTCTGTAACTCAAACGACCTGAAGGTGTTTTCTTGACATCACTAGCCTTCATCAACTTCCTCAATTCGTATATTTGAACAAAATTCTAAAAATTTTTCCTTGTCCATACCTGCATTTACAGCAGATTTTGCCATGCCAACCATACAAATATGCATCATGTCTTCCCATCTAATCCCATGATTTGCTTGGATCAATGCCATTTGCTCAAATAAACACTCAATGGCAATATCATTTACATCCTGAGTTTTCTGAGGAAACATAATAATATTACTCAAACAACCCACCTCAAATCAGGCTTCATAGATACTCGACTTGTCCACTTGGACTGCGATCCTGATGCCAATGCACCATCTCCTGCAAACGTCAAAACAAAACTATCAGCTACGTCACAAGACCGACCACCATTGCGCCTCTTGATCTCATCTTTAGCCTCAATCTTTAACTTGCCAGTCGATAAATATTTATAACGAATATTCGTCAACTCAGAGATC
>MDSV01160581.1_pt1 | contig 21981 bp, 22 predicted proteins | sample 810851 | NCBI WGS metagenome assembly MDSV01 (sample SAMN05326640, study PRJNA326480) | marine metagenome | isolation source: seawater | place: Atlantic Ocean: North East | collected 2012 | reverse complement strand
ATTGCCATGCTTCACAAGTTTTGTAATCGTGGGCTTCACCTTCAGCAATCAATTTTTCAGACCATTCAATCAGCGCTAATTTTTCAACATCTTCGCCGCCTTTACCTGGTGCAGTTACTGCTTGATAGGTCAATGAAGTAAGTAATCCTGGGTTCTTTGGGTCTGTGCTGATGTAATCCTCTTTTCCATCCATGTCAAACAGTGAGGTTCTTGCTGCCCATTGAGCTTGAATAGCGGAATTAGGAGAAAGTACCAAGGCAGGTTTCCGGACTAAATCTGCCCATACATATAGTCCCAATACAGTCTTTCCAGAACCGGGAGGGGCGACGACATAGAGCCTAGTTTCACCATTTTCTAATTGTGGAATGATTTCCTTAGATGCCGCCTTTTGGGATGGCCGCAATGTACCGTCAAAACGAATGTTGCCAAAATCCGGCAGTGGTTCTGGCATATTTGCGCCTTATGTTTCCTGTTTATGACGATAGGCCCTACTCGGAATCGCTTGCTCCCATTTTGTATGCATTGATGACTGCTCGAGCGATAGCTTCTGGGTCATTGTTGATTTGTTTGTCAATCTTGACTCCACCCATTACAGAATCTCCAACCATGACCGAGTCAGTCAGTGATAGGGATTTAGTTTCACTATCCTTTTCTTCAGAATTCTCAGAAATCATCTTGTCAAAGTTGGTCTTTGAGTCCATAATTTGCCAAATCTCGATGTTCTTTTCTTGAACTTCAACTTCCAAGGTTTCGACCTTTTCCTTAGTTTCATCTAACTCTTGCTTTAGTTGCTTTGCAGCATCCATTGCCTTTTCTAATTCAGCCTCCATCGCTTGTAGGACTTGCTCGAATGTTGCGGGCTCATCGCTTTGGTTAGGTGCTGGAACTTCGACCACGACAGGCGGCATTGGTTCACTCGTGGGGGCGCCGTCAATGTTGCCTAGTAGTAGGTCAGTTCTAGCATTCCTCATTTTTTTACTAATTTTCACCTCTTGTAAAAATGCCCACGAAGTCCAAATGAGGGGGATCAAAACTGCGCAAAGGTAGTACCTCGCATATCCTGTGTCTATACTATTATCTAACAGTATTATTGATTGGAAGTTATTTGGTCCACAATTGTTGCTTCCGAGGCACATAATTGCCATCGAATCCCATGCCACAAAAAAGAAATCAATAACCAAAATCACCAATAAAATGAATATTGCCAGCCCGTGAATATTACTCCAAAATGGGTCTTTAGTTCCTAACATCTTTTTGTCAATATCATTGAAATATTGAATGCGTGCTCTTGTAAACAAAAACAAAACTATTGTGAAGGCTATGCAGGAAAAGAAGAACCATCCAAGGTAATCACCATCACGCATAGTATCTGATAATTTCCAAAGTTTATATTCTTTCATTATCCAATTGTAGGGTGGAAAATCCCTGCAACTTTGGGGATTGTATTATTTGATTCAGATTTTGCCTTGCCACAAGAGCAGGTTCAATGATGCTCATCTTTTGATGATAATCGAAAGCAGGTCGCCATCTTTGAGTTGATGATCTAGGCCGACTCGTTGCCAGTCAAATTTGGCAGAGGGTCCTTTCACTCTAGCGAATCTAAATTTCCTGACAAAGTCCCGATGTAGGTTGTTACATACATTTTCAACAGTCGAATCATCCTTTACAATCAATGGTTCTTCGAGGTCTGCTTCTTGTCCTTGAGGTTTCAAGAATACACGCATAAATCCTAGATTGTCATAAATGAAATCCTTCAAATCATCCAATCCAGTACCCTTGAATGCAGAGATTCGCATAATTGGCCAGTCTTGAGGTAGCGCTTTCTCTGCAGCAACGATTTCTTCTTCGGTTGCTATGTCTATCTTGTTTACTGCAATTACAGATTTTGAATAGATTCTACTTCCGACCATTGTATCAACTAACATCTCTGCAGTTGTATCTGCTCTGAGAGTTACTATTGCTGAAGTGTAGCCGAAAGAGCGAATGATTTCTCCCATTTCTTCGGGTGTCAAGTGTGTCTGTTCGACAGTTGTGCGAACATCTATTCCACCTTTGTCGACTCTCTTAACAAACACTGGGGGTTTGGTTTGATTCAATCTTATTCCGGCATTTTCTAGCTCTCTATTTAGGACTTTGAAGTGCGAATCTTGGAAGGGGTCTACGATGTAGAGAACCATGTCACATGAACGAATGACTCCAAGGATTTCCTTTCCACGTCCCTTTCCTTCAGCAGCGCCTTTGATTAGACCGGGTAAATCTAAAATCTGTATTTTCGCTCCACGATGTTCCATGAGTCCTGGGATACAGGTTAGGGTTGTGAATGCGAAGTTTCCCGCCTCGGATTTAGCATCTGTAACTTGAGTGATCAGAGTTGACTTTCCAACGGATGGGAAACCGACCAATGCGACAGAAGCGTCACCTGATTTCTTTACTTCGAAACCTTTAGCAGGACCTGCTGCTTTTGCAGATGCAGCAGCCTTTTCTTCCTTGAGTTTCAACTGTGCAATTTTGGCTTTCAATTTACCAATATGTGCATTCGTAGCCTTGTTCTTTTGAGTCTTGTTAATCTCATCATAGAGGGCCTGAATTTGCTCTTTGATAGTAGCCATATCACACCCTCCTATTCAGAACGGGCGGATTGGTATTCTTGAATGCTATCTATTCCTTAGCACAAATCAATGCAAACTTAGTCCCGATGGAATGATGTGCATTGCCTTACACGCCACAAACATGGGGATTGAAATGCGCCTCCATCTCGCCGATGGAGAACGTCTGAAACAAATCCTCGAAATGGATTGGAATCAGTTCATTTCACAAATGGAGAGCAGTTCTCTTCGCTCTTTACGCCCATCTCCAGATTCGAAATTGGGTAGAGATTTCGATATAGATTGTGAAGCCGAGTTTCTAGACCTTGCCGACGAAATTTCCGGACAGGGTACTGTTCGTAATGTACTGTCAGCTAATGATGCACATGATGCACTATTGAAGATTGTAGAATGGGTCAGTGTTGGTCATTGGGAAGCATGGGAAGGTCGTTGTTTCCTATACCTTGAGAATGCTATCGGAAGAGAACTAGAACATGTTGATGACATGTATTCCTATGAGGTATGGGAAGAAGTTAGGAGTTCGTTGGCTCAGATGGGAGAATCGGAATATTCAGAGAGAGTTTGTGCTGATTGGATGCAACGTCGAAAAGATTTGGGGGAGACTTTAGACGAGTCGAAGGATCCTCGAATAATTCCAACTTTCGAGGCACATGATAGGAATTCAAGGGCGCTACATCATGCTGTCAATCAAAAAATATACATTCAAATTTTAGGTCGAGAACATCTTGATGCTAAATTATGGGGCCATGGAGATTGGAACTTAGGAAACCTCCTGGATTCGTGAAATTGAAAAATGACTTGTGGTTGGATATAGCATGGACGAAGAAGAGGTAGTTGTAGAAGATACAAGTGCTGATACCTCAACAGAAGAAGAAGTCTCTCCGGAAATTGTTGAGGAAATCGATCCGTTGAGCGAGGCACTTCAGAGAGCAGAAGCAGCCGAAAAAGAGATTTCATACCGTGATGCTGAAATTCAAAACGTCAGAAAGAGGTTGATGTCAGAAAAAGCCACTGCAATACAGTATGGTGGAATGGGAATGGCTAGAAAAATGCTGAGTGTTTTAGCAGATATCGATCGTGCATTATCGGTTAATGAGGATGAAGGATTGACACTAATCCGTTCAAAGATGTGGTCCGAATTATCCAGTGATGGCGTTTCAAAAATTGAGACAAAAGGTAGTAAATTTGACCCTACTAAAATGGAAGCGATTACTACATTGCCTCCGTCTGAAGTATTCCCTGCAAACACAGTGATTGATGAGCTAGAGGCTGGATACATGTACAAAGATAGAGTCCTAATTCCATCAAGAGTTGTCGTAGCATCAGACCAATAGTTTCGATTAATCATCGCACATCGTTCAGGTGAACTGAACCAACTTCGAGTCTTTCATGTGTGGGATGAATTTCAATCATAATTACTGGGACATTGAGATGCTCTGCTATTTCTTCAGCAGCGGATAACGGGAACTCAATCCTTTGTGTTGATGCATCATATCTTATCCAACCGTCAATTAATCCCAAGGTTTCTGACAACTCCTTTACATCATCTGAAGCATCTTCTAGCGAGCAAGGGATTGCACCGAAAAGAATAGTGTCATCATCTGACAATATCTCATATGGCCTCAAAGTAGCCTCACCTCTGCGCCTGAATCTGTTTCTTAATTGTCCAGCATCCTTGTATGTGGCTGTACAGAATTTGACATGAAAACTCATTTCTTTTGCAACGGCTTTCAACATCACACCCAACTCTGCAGAGCCTTGAGCGGCAGCGGTGATCCCTCCTGCAAGATTGAATCCCCTAACATCCATATTCTCTTGATTTCCAACAGTTATCTCTAACTCGTTAAGATTGAGAAACTGAACGGGTGAATTGTTCAATTCATCTAGTAATGCTAGAAGTTTTTCTTCCTTATCTGGCTCTGCCGGTAATTCAACCCCTACACAGATTCCTGCTTTGTCTGCAGCGGTTACAGATTCCATATACCTCGCTAGGCTGAGGTCCAGAAGGTGGAATCTAAGTTCATCAAGACCGGCTTCTCCTAGAGCAATAGCTTGTTCTTCTTTTATCGGAATTGAAGTGTAGCAATGGATGTGATGTTCCTTCCCAAACGCTGATTTGAGAGCCTTTACAGCTTCAACTGTTTTCTCAAAATCTAGCATTGGGTCTCCTCCAGTGATTCCGGTTCCTGTGGCCATCATTGCTTTACCTTCCTCAATCACTTCATCGAAGTTTGAGCACCGTCTTTCGTTTGCGAACATGTCCGGAGTTTCTCTGCGGTTATCTGAAAGTGGACAATAATCGCAACCCCAGTGACATCTTCCGGTGACAAAGAGTACCAACTTGCTACCACGTTGACATTGAATGCAACCTTCAGCCTCGCCTTCCTCGGGCGGGGCAATCTCACTAGCCATCTGTAGTTGCACGAGTATTCGGTCTTGCATCAATGGTTTGAACTCAACGGTTGTAACCATTCATTCTTGCTGCTTTGCTCGATTTAGTAACCAAATATGGAACTCGTAATTTTCAGTTAATTCTGGGTGGAAAGTTAGGGCCATTGTATTTCCTTCAAGAACTCCAACTACCTCTTCTTCCAACCAAGCTATTGGGTGACTACTACCTTCCAAAAACCGCGGTGCTCTAATGAAAACTCCTGGAAAATTGCTTACCTTATCGAGGCTGATTTCGATTTCTGCTTGGAAACTTTCCTTCTGCCTTCCGAAAGCATTTCGCTCAATTGAAGTTTCAATTAATCCCTGTTGAGACAAGAGTATTGCTCCAGCACAGGTTCCCAATACAGGGGTTCCTTTTTCCTTAATTTGTTCCCATATTTTGGAATAGAGATTTTCAGATCTGCTAGCAATTTTCATTGCTGTTGATTCTCCACCCGGTAAAATGAATGCATCAACTCCTTCAACGTCACTCGCTTTACGTAGCTCACGAATCTCAATTTCTGAATCGATCCTCTCTGCAGCCTTCAATATTGAATGCATATGCTCATGGCGAGCGCCTTGCAACATCGCAATGCCCACTGTCAGCATATATCGGCCCAGAGGCACAGGGTTCTTCACAGCGACGGTTTGTAGTTCAATTATTGAACCGAGCGCGCCTCGCAGTAACATGGCTCACGATGGTGACTGCTTCTTGGTACCGGGTCCGGTCAGAATGAGTCAAGCTTGTTTGGATGCTTTAGCAAGTCCAACAATTACTGCTAGAGGAACAGAGTTTCGTGATGTAATGGCACGATTGAACAGCGGATTGCGATATGCTTTCAATCTCTCACCTTCATCTGATGAAAGGAAAAACCAGTCATGGATTGGCGATGATGGTTACAGGGTGATTGTCGTTTCAGGTTCTGGCACGGCTGCTATGGAGATGGTCATGGCTAATCGCTTCAGGCCAAACGACCGCGTCTTAGTTCCAACCAATGGTAAATTTGGTGAGCGAGTAGCAGAAATGGGCTCGAAGTTTTGTAATGTTAAACATCTGAAATATGATTGGGGAAGGTCATTCGATTTAGGAGAGATCGAGGAACAATTAGCGAGAGGGAACTGGGAAGCATTAGCGATATGCCATAATGAAACATCATCTGGGATAACTCAAGATGCACTTGAGTTGGCGGAAATGTGCCAAAGGCATGGAGTCGCTTTTGTTGTCGATGGTATCACAAGTGTTGGAGGGCTTCCTGTTCACCCTGAAGAATGGGGGGCAGAAGCAGTAGTAGTCGGTGCACAGAAGTGCACAGCAGGTCCAAGTGGTATTGCTGCAATCGCAGTGAATCAACACTTCATCGACAGATGTACTGCAATTAGAAACCAGGATGATTCAAACCCAGTCTACTATCTAGATATTCTTTCAGCCCTGAAAAAAGGTGATGATGACCAAACTCCTTGGACTCCAGCAATAAATCCAGCCATGGGTTGGGCTGTCGCCCTTGAAGAATTGAAGTCGGAAGGCTTAGAGGAGAGGTGGGCTAGATGCGCCCTCATGGCTAAGGGAGTTAGAGCATTATTCACCGCCCTTGGTTTCGATTTATTAGCGGACGAGTTTTTCCGTTCCGCTACAGTTACAGCCATAATGTATCCTGAGGGGATAAATGACGACTGGCGCACTAGGCTGAAAGAAGATTATTCAACTCAAGTTATTGGAGCACAAGACCATCTCAAGGGCAAGATGTTCAGAATTGGTAGTATGGGAGAAACTCCGGTTTCTGAAATGATTGAAGGATGCAAACGAATGATTTCTTGCTTCAACGACTTTGGCTTAGATTTACCAGAACTTGATGTAGAATCTTATTTTGAGTGATTTGAATGTTCATTGTGTTAGGTCGGTTTCAGCCATTTCACAAGGGACACGAATATTTGGTTGAAGCTGCACTAAGTAAGGGTCCAACCGTAATTGCAATTGGTTCTAGTGAAGCAGAAATGAGTATGAATAATCCCTGGGATGCTGCTGAGAGGGAAGCGATGATCAGAGCGTGGTTAAATGGTAGAGATGCACAAATCGTGCATATCCCTGACATTAACGACCCACCAAATTGGGTTGAACATGCCACCAAATATCATGGAGAAGGTACGTTAGTAACAAGTGACGAATCTACTAAGAATTTGTATGAAGAAAGCGACTTTTCTGTTGAATGGGTCGACCTTTCAAATCGCGAATCACTTGAAGGATGGAGAGTTAGGGCTACTTTGAAAATGCTTTCAACAGTATATGAGACAGATGCTCAAAAAGAGGTCATGTCAGTCTCAATATCTCCGAATGTAGTAGATTGGTTGATTGAAAATGATGCACTATATCGTCTATACTCGATGTCAAGGGATGTAGAACATGCAGGTTAGGGTATCTCCCTCAAGACTTATCACTGACTTAGTTCACGTAGGGTCGTGGACTTCCTCAAAAAAATTGGAGTCATGGCCGCCGGTCTAGGGATAAGTGGTGCGATTGGAGCCATTTCTGGAGTTCTTCTTCTTTATGTCTTAATCGACGCAGCAATCGCTGGAGCCGATGAAGTAATCTGGATGTATTTATCAGGTGCAGTTGGCGTAATTGTGGGCGGAATTTGCTTCCGGATTGTTCTTTGGGCAGGAAAAGGAAAGAAAGTTTTGCAATAATTCAAGGCTCAAAACCTGCGAGAGTTTCATAACTCGTATTCATTAGCACATTTGCATGGGTCTAAAAGAAAAGTTCGGAATTGACCTCGGAGTTTTCAAAGATTCAACTACATGGAAGGCATTAGGTATCGGAATTGTTCTATTCTCGATAATCGGATATGCCGGACTTTCAATGTTTGACCTAGCGTCATCTGGTTATGGCGTAGATAGGGATAATATCCGTTTAGCACCCGATTTTGAGGTTGAAACCGTCAACCGTTCAGTTGAAGAAAGTGGATATGTGAATGAAACTGGATGGTTTCAATTATCTGAACATCGAGGCAAGGTTGTAGTCGTCGATTTCATGGCAATTGATTGTGCTAATTGCCATTTAGTACAAGCTCACTTAGAGAATAAAATCGAGGACTGGCGAGAATATGACGGAGATTATGACATTATCATTGTCTCGGTAGGAATGTGGTATTCAGTTGAATCTCTAGGTATGCTAAACAATACATTTGGCGATCCAGGTTCAGATTCACACATGCCTTGGATAGTTGCGACTGGACAAACAGATTCGGTTCTAAAATCCGATGTCATCCATTCTGGTTCTAATTCATCTGAGGTTGATTTGGATGATGGGACATATTGCATAGAAGCCAAAGTAAACGAATCTGATGTGGAAATTTCATGCTTCGATATCGGACAAGGATTAACCGATAACGACGATTTAGACGTAGATGTTGATGGAATCGAAATTGTGATTCAAGAGAATACATCTGTCAATTTCACCATCGAGACAACTCTTGAAGGTAACATCACATGGGAAATCATCGAGTTTACCCGTGGAGATATGGTCGAGGAGTATCAAGCTCAAGCAATCCCAGTGGCACTAGTTATCGACCATGAAGGATATATTGTGGCCAAAGAAAGTTCAGGCACGCCTACGGGTGGATGGGACGAATTCGATTCTGCAGTTCTCGCAGCTGCGGATGGTGATGCCGAAGACATGAGATTTTCCTTGGCGGAGGTCGACCGTTCAGCCGGAGCAATTTTCACAATGGGATTATTACTCGGAGTTTTGGTATATTTCTCACCCTGTGCATTCCCAATTTTACCGGGTTACATCTCATACTATGTTGGTCTTGGACAGCGTGAAGATGAGTTGATGGAGGCTGGAAAACTTGAGAGTAAAATGCCAGCGCATTGGATTCTTGGAGGATTAGCAGCATTAGGACAACTAACCTTCTTCGCCATAATTGGATTTATTGTTCTTGGACTTGGAAGCATAATCAATTTGTCAGGAGTTCTACATTATTTTGCGCTTGCAGTTGCGATTCTTCTAATCGTTCTTGGTGCATTCATGCTAACAGGTGGCACTGCTCATTTACTTGGGTTTGTTCAAAAATTAGTTGACAAATACTCCACCACAGAAATGGATGACAAATTTACTCCAAGGCGTAACATGTACCTGTGGGGGATTGGTTATTCTGCAGCATCCATTGATTGTACAGCAGCAGCGGTTATTCCTTTCATTGCATACCTTGCCCTAATTGGAGGGACTGCAACTTGGACCGGCTTGGCAGGACTAATGCTCTCAGTCAGTTTGCTGATGATTGCTGTTACGACCGTTGTTGGTTTAGGTCAACAACGATTCATCAATATTCTAAGAAGGTCTACTGGGCTGATTAAGGCGATTGGAGCTTGGATGATGATGATGGCAGGAATTGCACTAACATTCTACTTGACTCAACCGGAACTCATTGCGAGTTGGATGTAATCTCAGATTATCTGAGAGCCAATCTCACGTCCATTTGACAGTGATAATATTTGATGGGTTGACGGTCCATTTGGAATATGTAGCCATAAGTTGGCACTAATTCCGTGAGTGTCAAGGTGTGGTGGTCCACATTCACCTGCAGGTCCTCCTGGACTAGTTTGCGTTCCTCCATCTAAGGTGAAGAAATATCTAGCGCCTGGCTCGAAATTGTTTACATTGGTAAATCCTGGGCTATTTGGGTCGTCATCACCAACTCTCCAAACATAAATCGGTGAACCACCCATAGAATCACCTAAGGCCGCAGATCGATAATGGAAGGTTCCATCAGGTTCGGTGCATGTCAATACATACATTACATCAATTCTGGAAATTGGGTCGCCAGTTGCACCAAATTCCATCATGAATAGCATGTCATCTTGATTGTCGTAAACCCATGCGCCAGTAATCAGTACTGAGTTGGCGAAATCACGTCTAACATCCTCAGCAGTGTTTTGACTGTCTTGAGCAATTTCCTCTGTGAGATGAATAATCGTGAATGAGATTAGTGCTGAGAGCATTATCATTCCAATGAAAACAATCATTGCTCCTATACCCATTGCGCCTTTGATATCAGAATCAATTCGGAGTCTTCGCATTTCATCACCTCAATTCAGGTCTTGCCCTTGATAGGGGGCACTTCCAATATTCATCTGCCATTCTTGGGTTCGACCTCGGTCTACCATTATCACTAAAGAAGCGTCCTCAACAGAGTTTAGATCACATTCTGTTAATTGCATAATCATCCTATAAGTTACAGCTGGCTCAAGTTCTTCAATGTCTGCTACAGTTAAGCCATCGCCGTCTAGGTTAGTTGCAGATGTAAAATCTCCCTCGTCGAAATGCATTGTTTGACGCCCCCCACCTTGGTTTGTAGGGAAACACATTACGACCCACGCAACATCATCATCGCCGATTGAATGCTCTATGTAGGGTAATTCGAATACGATATGAATTTCATCATTAACGTCCAATGTAAAAATTTCCAATACTACAATATTGACAATACCTTTGATACTTGGTACGTTTTCTTGTGCATCAGTCTTAGTTTCAGCGAATACCTTCTCGCCAAATCCAATTAGTACCGCAGAGATTATTGAGGTCATCAAGATGATTGAAACGAATATGATCATCGCACTGATGCCTTGACTGGCATCATCCGAATTCATATCTCTACGCATCTTGCTCATCCCTCCTAGCAAATCCGACGCAATTTAACCTATCGAGAGAATGTATTCAATTCAATCGGTATGCTCTATTTTATACATCGGGGAATCGTAGTTTTATAATTTGAAAAGCGTGGGAGAGATATGGGGGGATTAAGGTCGGCTATGGTCTTAGTCTTGCTTTGCGGAATGGCAGTTCCTGGTTGCATATCCTTTGGAGACGAAGTTGTCGATATGGAACTGCAAGTCAGCCACAGTATTCTCAATGGCACAGTTGTAGAGTACTACGTTGATGGCCAGTTGGTTTCATTGGAATCAGTAGAGGTTGTGGTTAATTTCTCAGGGACTGAATCTGAAAACCCATTGGATAAATTTGGTATTGAATTCGAGAGCGACAGGGAGTCAATTGAAATCGATGCAGAGAGTTCTTCCTCGATCACAGTAGATTTCAGTGAGCATGGAATGTACAATATTACAGCATACGCCGTTGATGAAGATAAAAACAAAGTCACTTCCACTGACACTATTCGTATCGACTTGCGAATAGACTGGGTCGAAGAAGGCACAAATGACCCCGAAATAATGCCATTCAATCCTATTCCGAATAATCAAGGAATCCATCCAAGTTACATTGAGGTAATATCAACAGTTGAAAATCCTAGCATTTTTGAGGACTTTGGAGGTGGACGTTCAGTCGATTTCACATGGATGATAACAGATGAACTAGGCGACACATGCCAGAGCTACAGTGAGCAAGTGGACGATGGCGAAACAGTTACTTGGAACACAATTCACTTCAACACTTATCTTTTACATGATTTGAGTATTGATTATGAGGAAGGTCAAGATTCTATTTCAGTTAATCATTCTCTTTTCATAATCTATGACTACTAGTCATCAGACGAAAAAGCATCTTTCCACTCATCATTTGATGATGCTTTCATTGCAGGTATGCACATCCAATACCAACAAATAATTCCGGTGATTATTCCAGTCACCAAATCGAAAAAGAAATGCTGCTTTGTTGTCATCACAGAAATACAGAGCGCTACCCATGCAACCCAAACAAAGGCTTCCTTCCATCCAGCAATAATTTTCCAATACCTCAGTAGCATTACAATCATTAGAGATTGAACAACATGTAGACTCGGCCATGCATTGTATGGGTGGTCGGTTTTGTGCATTAGATCACCGAACCAAAATCCCCAGAAACCCTCTCCTGCTCTAACATCTGCAGGAATTTGGTCACGAATATAGACCTCTGTTGGAAACAGAATGAATATCAAATTTACAACCCAAGTCATCACGAATAACGCTTGATAAAAAGCAAACATCTCTCGGATTCTAGAATCATTTTCTCTTCCAAACCATGCAGCTGCAGGATAGTACAAGTAAAGGCTGAGATAAATCACAAAGGACCAACCTATGTACGGCACCATTGAATCTATTGGCATTATTGGGTCCATCACAGACCTGTCAAAATATCCCATGATGTGGTTGATCACAGAGTAAGGGAGAGCCATTGCCAAAATCAGAGTGATAATTGTGTACCAAAACAATCTGCGATTTCCCTTTTCACGCCAGTGTGGTTGCCAGAGCTTCCACGGGAGCATGAACATGCTTCGGCGAAAGGTTCTATCTATTCATGCAATCGGTAGCATTGTTGATTTTCGAATATCAATCTGGTAAGATATTCTAGTCTTTTTCTTCATTACTATCAATGGCTTTCTGAGCAGTTTGCTGCTTCAACATTTCTTGAATGACTTCTGGAGTAAGTGCACCATGTTCGGCAGCTAATTCCAAAATCTCTTTTTGCAATTGGTTTTGAGAATCCATTCTTTGTTTTTGGAATTCTTTTTGGTTAGCGATTCTATCGGCTTTACGCGCTTGAACTTCTGCGAACATATCCATTGCTCTCTTGGTTTTAGCATCGGCCTCGTCGACTCTAATTTGCATTTCACCACGTTTGAAATCAAGTTTAGCGTTCCATTCTGCTTCTTGAGCACGTAGGTCTTTCAATTCCTTTTCAAGCTCCAAATCTACTTGTCCACGTGCTTGCGCTCTAGCAACATTATTTTCTAATTCAATTCTAGCCAGTGTCAATGCTTCTGTTTGCGCATAGTGTGCTAACTGTGCCTCAACATTTGCCTCATCACCAGAAATCTTTGCTTGTACAGCAGCACGATGCCTCTGTACCAATTCCATGTCTGTGGGGTCCGTAATTGGGAACGCTTTCAGGAGGGTGAAACCAAGATTTGACAATAGATTTCTCATCCCGCTTTCAGCAGACATCTCGAATTTTTCCATAAACAAATGACTTCTCAAACCGGCTGCATTTTCGCAAGATGCCAGTGAAGGAGTAACAACTCTTGCTTTCAATTCATCCGAAATAATTTTGATAACTCCATCTCTTGTCAATATAGGATCATTATTTGCAAAATAATTCAGGAGCTTAGGCACATCTTCCAAGTCCATTCGCATCCTTAAATTAGCGAATCCAGTAACCTTCTCTCCATCCGCAATCTGTCCTTCGAATGGAATCCAATAGTCCATTGGTCCGGTCATTGCGAATAGCAAGCGTCTGTCATTGGCAGTGACTCCAAGTTTATCACCTAACCATCTTGTGAATCCGCCTGCCATGCTTTTGAGCAATGTTTCTGTTAATACATCACCAATTCTTCCATCGACAATTAGTGCACATGCTTCGTTTGGCTTTAGCAAGACTTGCTGCGTAGCAAGTGTCTGAATTTTATCCGCTTTAACCAATCTAGCAATAACATCCGGGCTATCTCTCCATTTGTAATTAGTCATCATATCACCTTTTCACTTTCTTTTGCTTTAGTCCTGCAAGTAGATTTGCTCTTGCACCAAAAAATCCTTTGCAACTTGTAACCATCTGAGTTGTTTGCATTGTCAGTTGCTGTGCATTTCCATCATTTGTTGACGTTGAAAGTTCTGCACTATTTGCAATATTCACTGCTTTAGTAACCATTTCAATAACATCATGGTCGTGCTTAATTAGTTTCTTCAAATCACGATTCGAAGGAGAACGCTGTCCAGATAGGAAAGCATGCTCCATTCCAGATACAGATTTTTGAACATCCTCAATCAGGTAATCACACTCTTCCATACATTGTTTTGCAGCCCTAGCAAATTCGATGTTATCCGCTTTGAATTGGCTGTCAAAAATATTCTGCATATGGCTTCGAACTCGGCCAACGGCACGTATAATTTCATCCCGTACCATTTTGTCGTTTTCGAATCGAGAACCCTTGGTGTAACCGTTGTATCCAATCAAGACCAACTGCACTCCTCGAATGTAAGGTGCAACATCAAGTGGTCCTGCTACCATAGGCTTCCCTAACTATACTATGAACAGACTACCATATGATAGTGCCGCTATTCGGCCTCATGTCAATTCTGGTCTGATTTCTGCTCATTTGTTCTGTTCAACCACACTTCAGAGGCCAATAATGTAACTAATCCTGAGCCTATCAGTGCTGACAAAAACACCTCAAGATTAGCTAGTCCAAATTCATTTGTTGGTGAACTAAGGTAGCCAATTCCTGTGCTCAAATCTGCTGTGTAAATTCCATAAATTACAACTGACAATAAACCACAAACGGCGCCGATCAATGGCGCCCTCGGGTCAACCCTGTCCCACAGTGTCAGCAATACTGGAAGAACCGTTGCGGCTGCTAGTAAATCAGCAAAAAGAAAAATTCCAAAAACGCTTACTGCATCGAAGGTGAAACTTCCAATTGTCGGTCCAGTTGCAAGATAAATTGCAATTGGAATCATCGCTACGGTTGCAATTCTTGCGTGCTTTAATTCCATTTTTCCATCAGCCAGGTCCCTTGTTATCGAAGCAGAGATTGCATTTTGAAGCGTGTCTACGCTGGAACACACAAGGGCGATTCCAAGAACAATAAATCCAGAAATAATTAGGATATTAGCATCTTCTAATAAAACGAAGAAGGCCGCAGATGGATCTTCAGCAGTTCCCTTTGCTGCTGCTACAGTACCCAAAACTCCCATTAGGAAAACTAGTGGAAGGACCATTGCAGCTGCAAGAAGTGATCCCTTTTTCAGTGCCTCTTCATCTTCTGAGGCCCATGCTCTTTGCCAATTTCCCTGAGAAAACATTTCTGCAGCAGTTATTGCTACAACTAAGGCAAGTCCGGACTTAAATGAGTCCATGTATGATATACTACCAATACTCCAGTTTTCTGCTCCTTCTGGATTGTATGCTTTAGCGTCAGAAATCAAGTTACTCAGATCTCCAGCGAATAAGACCAAGAATAGTGCAACTATCAACCAAAGAACAACCCATGCTTGGAAGCGGTCAGTTTGCAAAGAAGCAGGCAAGCCGCCGTATGCGGTATATGCGGCAGTAACGAGGCCGACTGCTATCATTGGAATGAGTGGTTCCATATCCGATAATACGCTCATTGCTTTACCGATTGCAGTGAATTCGGCGAATAGGAAAGTGAACATGTAGACTACAGATATTACTCCTACATAGATTTGCATTGGCCTTCCGATACGCATTCGGACATAGTCAGCAAGTGTGACTCCATCTGGGAGTCGTTGACGTATTTTTGGCCCTACATAGGCTAGTAATAAAAACGGAGTAGCTGCAGAAACTGCATAACCGGTTACGTCCCAGAATCCTCCCCAGTAGCCCACTTCTGATGGCCCAAACAGAATCCATATTCCCATTCCAGATGCGAACAGGCTAAGTCCAATTCTCAACGAATTTTGAGTTCCTCTTGCCGAGTGATATTCATCGGCGTTCAATTCTTTTTTTATTGCAGCCTGGAATCCTATGTATCCGAAGAAACCAAGCGTTGCTAGCATCAATCCATATGCGATGTTTGTGTTCATTTTTCTCCCTCCGCTGGCATTACCCAGATCAGGTCATTGGGTCGTCGCCCGAAAGCGACCTCTCAGCAATTAGCTCCCCAACAACCGCTCAAGTGCTTAGTTCTTGAATATTTCATTACTTTGAATTAATATGAGTAATGATTTGGTGCATTCTGTCGACTAATTCGAGAGGATTGTGTGCAAGTATGTACAGTGCAGGTACCCATCCAAATGATCCTTCATCCAGAATAATGTCTATGCCTTGGTGTGGAGTTAATTCTCCCTTTGTTGCAAAAGTCAGATTTAGGTCAAGCTCTTCACAAATCAGTTCAATATTTTCTAAATTATCACCAGGGTGGATATTCAGAATTGCAGTTTTTGAATTATCGTGCACTCTTGCATCCAACAATATATTGGCAAGATAATTAGATGCGCCAAAAGATGGAGTTTCGTGATGGCGTAATTTGTTACCTACTATTGACAATTTACCAGGGAATGCTGCGATCTCTGCAGCAGAGCGAGATGATTCCAAGCAACACGCAATATTCATGCCTACAGCAGGCATTAGCGGTTTTAGACGATTTACATCTATTCTAGAAACCGCCCATTCAAGCCTCTTCAGTAGCGCTGTTTGTTCTTGGTCTGAATCCAAATCTGTACCTGTAAGAGATTTGTCGAATCTAAGTACTTGGCCCGGGGCGAAAGCGACTTCCATAACGAATCGTGTTCTACTAGGTTTTGCACCTGGGCCCAATTGCCTGAGTGCTAGAGATATTTCGTGAGCCCATCCATCTATAGTGGATTCGTCCGATGTTCCTGCCATTATTGGTAATTCTCGATGTGCCATACGTGATATTGTCGATTGTGTTGAACCTAAAATATCTGCAATTTCTGCCTGAGACCAACCAGATGACTTCAGATTTCTAGCGAGTTGCATATGTAATCTTTCGAGCCACGCAGAGCCATCACTCCCCAACATAGATTTGCGTAATCATTCTTCCTATTCAATATTCCTAGGTGAAAATGCATCTTGCATACATTTTCCTAAGTACGATCTAAGGTTCGGCAGACAGCTAGAATTGAATTATTTTCTAAACGCTATACTGCAAGGAATGAACAAATCTCCAATTTTTGTTCTCACTTTTACGAAACGCGGATATTTGTTATTGTGTTTTTATTTTGTAAAATTGATTTCAAATCGTCTATTATTTTGAGGGCGCAAATCTTTTTATTCAATTTGCATTGAGTAATATGCATTATGAAAAAAAGACTTCAGTTGAGCATTTTATCCATTAAACAATAGTAAAAGTAACTCTATTTTTCAGAACTTTACAGCGCAGGGTTCTAAACCCGTCTGCTAGTGGCACAAACGGCGAGAACCATGGATTCAGGGACTGGCGATTTCTTAGATGAAGTTCTAAGTCGAATCCGTAGTCATTTGGATGGTTCTGAGAAAGTCGTTGAACACATCCCTCAATCAAGTCTGCGTAAAATTGCAGACCTAAACATACCTCTGGAAGGCATGGGCTTGGAAAATACATTACAAGACATTGACCAATTTCTAAAGTATAGTGTGAATACTAATGTCCCTGGATTCATGAATCCACTCTGGGGTGGTTTCAATTTATCTGCATTTGTTGGCGAAGTGATTGCAACCCTAACTAACAATTCGATGTACACATACGAACTATCACCGCTTGCAACCCTGATAGAACAGGCTTTGATTAGAAGAATGTGCGATATTGTTGGATTTACAGACGGTAATGGTACTTTGACTACAGGGGGGTCAAATGGAAACATGATTGGGATGATGTGTGCTCGCCATCAAGTTGACCCTTTAGGACAACAAAGAGGTTTCAAAGGCGAACAACTGGTTTGCTTTGTTTCAGAGGAATCACATTATTCTGTACTTATGGCGGCAAATGTTCTCGGTATTGGATTCGATAATGTAATCAAAGTGGCATGTGATTCAGATGGTAGAATGCGATGTGACAAATTGGTCGAGGAGATTGAACGTTCTAGATTAAACAATCAATTACCATTCTGTGTAATTGCTACATCAGGTACCACTGTCAGGGGCGCATTTGATCCGGTAAAGGAAATCGCACAGATCTGTGGTGAACAGGAACTGTGGTTACATGTGGACGCAGCTTGGGGTGGATCATGCCTGTTCAGTGCAAAGCATCGTCAATTAGTCGAAGGAATCGAACTTGCAGATTCGGTTTGTTGGGATGCTCACAAAATGATGGGAGTTCCCTTGATTTGTTCGGCTTTCCTAATCAAGCGTCCAGAAATATTACGGAAAATATGCTCTCATGGCAATGTCGCTCATTATCTCTTCTTGGGAGATGCTGAAGATGTCGACCTCGGCAGGACTAGTCTACAATGTGGGCGTCGCAATGATGCACTGAAACTCTTCTTGGCCTGGAGGGAAAAAGGTGATGCAGGGTGGGCGAGGTTAATCGAAAAATATTTCGAATTAGCAGATTACCTGCAATCACTTGTTGAGGAAAATGAAAATTTAGAAATGATGTCATCTCGTGTATGGACAAATGTATGCATCAGATATACGAGACATGGTATCGATCATAACTCTGTAAATGAACAATTGAGAGAACGATTGGTAAAAGCCGGTAATTTCATGGTTTCACAATCGAATATTGGCGACGATATCATCTTACGTCCAGTCATTGCAAACCCATCAGTATCAAAAGGAACTATTGATGGTTTGGTTGATGAAATAGTTTCTATTGGCAATGATATTATTCGAAACATTCCCTTTTCTAGTTAAGGGCCTGAGGTTTATACATGCATAAAGGCAAACCACTTTGGTGGGAAGAAGCCAGAGAATTTCTTTCTCAGGATGAACTCCTAGGGCCAATTGTTGAACAGTATAGTGTAGAATCGCTTGAGGGAAAAGGAGATCTGTTTGCAACATTTGTAAATTCAATTGTTGGGCAACAAATTTCAGTAATTGCAGCAGAATCAATCTGGAATAGGCTCAAGAATAAGGTAGGTGAAATAACTCCAAGACAGATTAGTAATTTCACTCACGCAGAAATTGCTGGTTGCGGACTTAGCAAATCTAAGGCGAGTTACATCCTTGGAGTTGCACAAAACCCTGATAAATTTCTTTCACCTAAATGGGATGAAATGACAGACTCTGATGTTCACAAACATTTTGTCAGTTTCAAAGGCATAGGCCCTTGGACTGCGGAGATGCTGATGATATTCTGTTTGATGAGGCCAGATGTTTTCAGCATAGGAGACATTGGATTGGTAAAGGCAGTCAAAATATTGGTGCCAGAAGCAGAATCAAAAGAACAGGTTCTCGAAGTTGCAAATCGTTGGAAACCATACCGAACAGCAGCCTCCTGGTACTTGTGGCGTATGCTTGACCCAGTTCCTGTAGCGTACTAATGCGAAACTAGAATACCCTTCTCCATGTATGGCGTGGTATGGAATTTGCTTACTATTCGTTAGCAATCATCGCAGCCTTTGTATTTACCAGATGGGTAACTGAGAATTTCAAATTCCATGTCCGTAGCAACTCAATATGGTTGCATCATTGGATTATAGCTACAATCGTCATGATAATTTTGCTTACAATGAAGATTGAATCAGAGATTGCTTGGGGCATATTAACAGGCGTTGCATTGGAAGGATTAGGCCGAAAGAATTGGTCAATTCTTCGAAAATAATTGTCGACTATCTTGGGTCATAATTTAATGCCTTATTGATTGACACGAATCTATGGCAGCACAGGCCCCTGTTCGCACCGCACTTTACGAAGAGCATCTTGCCTTAGAAGCAAATATTGTTGATTTCCATGGTTTTGAATTGCCGATTTGGTATTCGAACATCTCTGAAGAGCACATTGCTTGTCGTTCTAATGCCGGATTATTCGATGTTTCACACATGGGTTCATTCAGATTTTCTGGCATCGGTGTGAAAGATTGGCTTGAATCAATAGCCACACAGAAATGTTCCTCAATCGACTCGGGAAGGTGTGCTTACACTCATTTCCTCGACCATGATGGATATTTGATTGATGACATGATATTCGCCGTTGTTTCAGATGAAGAGATCCTAGGAGTGCCTAACGCTAGCATGGTTCCAGTCATGTGGAAATGGTTCAATTCTTTGTTGCCCGAAGATGGCTCGATTTCGCTAGAGGACCTTTCACCGCAAACCAGTATCATTGCATTACAAGGACCAAGAGCTAGAGAATATTGTGAATCCGTTCTTGGCGCTAAGAATCATGTTGGCCGATTTCGATGGTCTGAAATTCAGGAAAACCCTCTCGGAATAACTGGCTGGATTCAAGGAACTGGCTACACTGGTGAGGCTGGATATGAGATTTTCATTCCGAATGAAGAGGCTCCAGTTCTTTGGCGCAATTTAATCCAAGCAGGAGTAAATCCCGTGGGGCTGGGTGCAAGAGACACACTTCGATTAGAGAAAGGATATCTTTTGTCAGGTGTTGACTTTGCATCACCGAATTTGGATGAAAACACATTGCTGCACAGAGACTCTTGGGAAACTAACGTTCCTTTTGGCTTGGATATTGAGCACGAATTTGTAGGACGTCATCGTGTGATTTCCCATGCACCTGAAGATGCAAAGTTATGGGGAGTAAAACAACTCGAAAGAGGGCCTTTGCCACGTGGAGGTAAGCAAGTCGAGGATTTAGAAGGAAATCCGATTGGAACTTTGACAAGCGGCGCTCCAGCCCCTTCACTTGATCGGACAGGGATAGGCATGGGGTATATTGCTGGAGTTTCACCCGGTGATGAAGTAATGATTGTCGCATCACCAAGAAAAAAAGTACGGGCTGTGATAGTTCGCCCACCCTTTGTCTGATAACGCCCCATAGGGGCGTTGCCTTGATGAGGGGTTACTGTCACGCACAGACATGCGCAGAACCCTAGCAGTTGGTATACTGGCTTGTTTTCTCCTGTCGATAATTCCAGCGATTTCTGATTCTCCAACAATTATTGAGAGAAATGGGGAAGAAATCAGCGACTCTAGGTTAATCGATGATTCGGAATTAACACTCGGACAAATCGAGGCTCTCAATGCGGCAGGATTGGCGCGTGGAACTAACACTAATTGGTCTGCAGCAGGTGGCTCACAGAGTAATGATGAGATTTATGAAATGATATTTGATTCTCAAGGTAATATCATTGTATGTGGTACAATCTATCAAGCCTCACAGTTCGGAGCAGTACAAGTTTACACGGAAGGTGAAGGAGATATTTTGATTGCAAAACTAACCAAAGATGGCACCTGGGAATGGGCAGTTTCAGCTGGTACTGCACTGTATTATGACGAATGTAGAGGAGTAACAATTGACTCCAATGACAATGTGTACGGTACAGGCTATTTCCAGGGAGATGTCAACTTTGGAAATACAACTGTTTCTACAACAGGTTTCGATGGATGGATTGCAAGAGTGAACACCACAGGTCAATGGGACTGGGCAATGAAATTCGGTGGCTTTGACGTGGATGTCGGTTGGGATTTGGCAGCAGACAATTATGACAATCTATACGTCACAGGCTATTATCAAAACTTTACAGAGTTTGATGCAACTCAATTGAATGATGATTACGGTTCGGAAGAACCTAGATTCTTCATAGCGTATTACAACGTTAGCGCTAATCTATGGGATTGGGCTGATAATTCCTATGGCAGTGGGGTCTCAGTTCCATATCAGGTTGTAGTTGAAAGCAGTACAAATTCTGCTTACATAGTCGGTTACAATACTGGTAGCGAAGAGTGGGACGGTGGTTCTTTCTCGTCCAATCCTCAATCCACTTATGCTGGATTCTTAGTCAAATATTCTGACTCAGGTAACTTCATCTGGGGACAAAACACTGGAGGGACACAATGCTTTGGAACAAGTTGTGGAGTTTACTTCAACAATGTTGTAATGCACCCTGATGGCGGAGTAGTTGTTGGGGGGAATTTCTTGATGACTTACAAGAAACAGAACGGTGCTGCAGTTACTGGACAGGGTAGCTGGGACGTTCTTTTGTTGAGATATGATGCGAGTGGAACACAAATTTGGGATTACCACGCAGGTGGCTCGGGTGATGATAGAATTCAGTCGCTATCCGTGAATCCCAAAGGACAAGTCCAGTTTGGAGGATGGCATCAAAACGAGATTAAATTTGGTTCTAACACACTTCAGAAGAATAGTTCCACCATCTATCTTGATGGATTCATGGCTCAAGTAGACAACAATTCAGATTATCAGTGGTCGATGAGTATTGGTGGTGCTGGCAATGATACTGTTGGAGCTCTACTTGCAATGGATGATGGAACCATCGTTTCAGGAGGAGATTTCAGTGGAACCGTATGGTTTGGAGATACTCCAAGAAGTGCTACAGACCAAGATATATTCGTTTGGGTATTCCAACATGACAAGGAT
>MDSV01144762.1_pt1 | contig 21981 bp, 20 predicted proteins | sample 810851 | NCBI WGS metagenome assembly MDSV01 (sample SAMN05326640, study PRJNA326480) | marine metagenome | isolation source: seawater | place: Atlantic Ocean: North East | collected 2012 | reverse complement strand
GTTTTGTTCTTCACTTTGGATTTATTATTTCTGAGGGAAACAACTGTTCGTAGTTTTTTTCTGCGGGAATATTTTTCATAGAATTTCTAAACAAACATTTTCAGTCTATATCGAAGTATCTATCTCTAAACAGATCCCTTAAAGTAGTGATTTAATTATAACCTAGTTTTTGATACGCACTTTTGATCCATGACTGCGTAAAAACAACGATTTAAACATAGATTTTCTATATGGTTTTTAATCATTTTACGCATTTGAGTATGATTGTTCATCTAGGTTAAAAAAAGTGTCTTAAACGCAAAAATTTCAAAAGAGATTTAATTACTATAAATTATTTAAATATTCTGCCATTACACGCGCCTCTTCATTAGTAAACATTGAAAGTTGTGCTTTCTTTGGATCTCTTATCAATAAGTTCTTATTATCTTGCATGTTCCAAAAAGAAACACTTCGCCAAACAAAACACATCGCTTCACTATTATTAACTTTTGTTTGCACATGTTCATTAACTAATCTTTTTGTAAACCTGCTGGAAGGCAAGTTATAAAGTTCATTATCTGGTTTATTACAAGAATGGTAAGCAATAGACTCAATCACACAAATTGAATTTTTAACAAACTCATAATTTTGAGAGTAATCTTTGTTATTTAACTCAGTTAATAATTTTGTTATTTTTGGAATCCTTCCATTTTGAGACCAATAGCGATAACCCCCTGTGTTGATTGCATTTTCATGCAAAGACTTAAAGGTCTTTAATTCAAGTTTTAAATTTTTATTTACGAGTTCTTGATAATCTTTATTTTCTATTTCATCGACGTAATCACCTGTATGAAAACCTGGATTACCCATTAAAATATAGATTTTAGCATTTTCTACATCACCAAAAAAAGGAACAACAAGTAAATTAGTTAAGATTTTATTTTTATTATTTTTATCACTTATAAATTTCTCTCTAGTTTGGTCTGCTTTTAAATCATGACCATATTTCTTTCTTATTTCCTCAATTGATATTTCAAGACAATACTTATCTTTGTTTAGACCTAGATATTTCTCATCATCAGGGTGTAGTTGATAATGGGTGTACTTTGACCAAAATTCTTTTAATTCATTAATCATTTATTTTAAGTTCTGCAATTAAGGGCATGTGGTCACTAAAAGAAATCCATTTCTCATAATCACCTATTTTAAAATTATTCACTATGATATTTTTTACATATAAGTAATCAATAAAGTAAGGTTTGTTTTTATCTTTTGTGTGAAATAAAGTTGAATGTTTTTCTTTACCAAAATTTTCTTTAGTAGTTTGATGATAAGCGCTAATAAAATTAAATTCGTTTAACTTTTGATTAATATTTTTAAAGTTATTGATGTTATCTCCACGATCCCACAATACTGAATTATTAAAGTCACCTGAAACCATTATTTTGTCATCTTGTAATAACCAATCTTTATAATGATTTATAGCATCTGATACACCTCCCTTAAAACCATCACCAAATCTTTGCTTTGCTCGATGATTATATGCCCATGTACCAAGAATTTTAATTTCATCCGTTTGAAGAGGAAGAAAATAAATTAAACTTTCATTGTAGGAATTTGAAATTTTAGCAGATTTGTTAAAGATGATAATACCCAATCCCTTTTTTTCATCTTTACCTATCCACCAATATTCAGAATTTGGAAAATAACTTTTATCAAGTTTTTCGCACTCTTGTATTATTGCAATGTCAGGTTTGTATTGTTCTATTAATTCAAATTTTTTAACAAGATTCAAGTTGCAGTTCCAAGAGATTACTTTCATCACTTAAACATATAGCAAAACATCTAACCGCAAAAGTTCAATAGAGTTTCAATAGAGTTTTCTCTAAATTTGTTGTCTACTATAACAAACTCGAAGTGAGTGAAGTATTCGAATCCCTTCGCCCGCTCCAAATCCCAATTCCACCTTTATTTTTAAAATCTATTTGCAATACATTTTTAAATGTTTTTAAAGAAGTTTTTCTTTAGATCAGTTAATCTTGATCTTAAAATTATTTTTATTCATTTATTTCATACAAGATAGAAACTGCCCCATCATGCATACCTCAAACATATCTTCTTTGAAAAAAATAACAAAATCTAAACCTGTAATACATTTGCAATAAAAAATTTGGATTTTTATTAATCCATAAATAGTATAGTTGTTGTTTAGAATAAAGTCTTTGAAAACACTATGGAAATAATCATTCTTGGAGCTGGAAAACCTTCTAGGGGAACTGAGCCATCAGCGCTCAAAAAAATTGGTCTAAAAACTGTAGCCTTGGATTGGCAGATAGACTCTTTTAATAAAATAAAAGAAAAAAAGAAAATTATATTCATGGGTGGCTACCAGATTAATAAGATTAAAAATCACTATTCAAATATTTATTTTAAAAAAATAAATAAATGGAATGTAAAAACTATTTTAGACACTTTCTTACAATTGACTTTTAAGGAGGAAAATACACTTATTACCTACTCTGATACAATTTTTAAAAAAGAAGTTTATTTAGATATTTTAAATAAAAAAGGAGATGCTGTTTTTGTTATAGATAGTCAGTGGAAGCGCAGATATAGCTCAAGATCTAAAAATGACATTACAATAGCAGAAACAATAAATTTAAATGATTTTTTTGATGACTATAGCGAAGAGGTTGAATTTACTGGCCTTATTTTGTTAAGAGATAAGTCAATAAAATTAGTAAAAAAAAATAAAAGAAAAATAAAAGGCAAAACACTAATTGACCTCTTAACATATTTAAAAAAAAATAATTTAAAGTTAAATTTTGTTGATATTCAAAATAGGTGGGCAGAATTTAACTCTGAAAAAGATGTAGCAAGATTTTTGCTTGGTACTAAGTCAGAGACACTTCGTAGATTAAGACCAATATTGAAAAAAAGCACCATAGGTAAACAACATAGTTTCACGGTTAATGAATGGAAAAAAGATAAATACAAAACTTTAAAAAACATACAAAATAATTTTAAAAAAAATCATGTAATAGTTAGAAGTAGTTCTATTAGAGAAGATGGGTGGAATAGTTCTGCTGCAGGAGCCTTTACAAGTGTGCTCAATGTAAATAATTCACATGCTCCAAGTTTAAAAATTGCCATTACAAAGGTAATTGACTCATATGGTAAAAAATTACAAAAGAATGATCAAATATTTGTTCAAAAACAAATCAAAAATGTCTTTTTTTCTGGAGTAGTTTTTACGTGTGATCTAGAGACAGGGCTTCCATATTATAAAATAAACCTCGACCACTCAAATTCCACAGACTCTATAACAAGCGGAAGCGCTAAAAATAATAAAAGTATTGTTATTAAGAAAAATTATTTTAGAGAGTCAATTAAAAAATATAATTATTTAAAAAACCTAATCCTTGCCGTTAAAGAAATTGAAAAAACTGTAAACTATCATAAACTTGATATTGAATTCGCGGTAGATAATAAAAACAATGTACATATTTTTCAAGTCAGACCAATCACTATAGACCATAGTTTTTTTGAGAAATTTACTGAAAATGAATTAATAAAAAAATTGAATCAATCTGTTAAGAATTTTAGAAAATTAAAACTAAAACGTAATAAGGTTATTGGCAATAAAGCTGTCTTTGGAAATATGCCAGATTGGAATCCAGCAGAAATAATTGGTGTAAAACCAAATCCTCTTTCAATGGACCTTTATAAATATTTAATTACAAACAGTGTTTGGTCTATTCAAAGAAAACAATATGGATACAGACATATAAAAAAAACACCCTTAATGGTTGATTTTTGTAATCAACCTTATATTGATGTAAGGGCAAGTCTGAATTCTTTTATACCTAACAAATTACCAGAAAAACTCTCTCAAAAACTATGTAACTCATATTTAGATATTTTAGAAAAAAATCCAAACTTACATGATAAAATTGAATTTAATATTGCTTTTACTGCTTGGACACCAAATTTTATTTTTGCAGCAAAAGAAAGGCTCAAAAAATATCAATTTTCTATTAGTGAATTAATACAGATTGAGGACTCATTGAAAGAAATAACCAAAAAATCTTTTTTAAGAATTGATGATGATATTAAGGATATAAAAAAGATGCACCTGAAAAGAGCACATCTTATAAAATCAAAAAATTCAGACTTAAAAAAATTTATTATACTAATTGGTGATTGTAGAAAATATGGAACTTTGCCTTTTGCTCATTCTGCAAGAGCCGGCTTTGTAGCAGTGACACTTTTAAAGAGCTTTGTAAAAGAAAAAATTTTTTCTACCAAAAGATATAACGAATTGATGAGCGGGGTTTATTCTGTTTCTAAACAGTTTGATAATGAGTTAAATCTATTAAAAAATAAAAATAAGAGAATAAGTCAGTCTATAAAAGAATTTGGTCATTTAAGACCAGGAACGTATGAAATTCTTAATAAAGCCTATTGGGAAGATGTTGATTTTTATTTTAAACCTAAAATTTTATCAAAAGAAAAGAAAAAAATTAAAAAACTTATCCCGAACAGAATTGAATCTAAAAAAATTAAAAAAGTTTTGGAAAACCTTGGATCGGACATATCCATTAATGAACTAATGTCATTTTTTTATAAAGCTATTGAATATAGAGAATTTATAAAATTTGAGTTTACTAAGAATCTTAGCTTAGCTCTAGATTTATTAGTTAAATTTGGGATTAAAAAAAACATCGAAAGGGGAGATTTATCTTTTTTAAAAGTTAATGATTTAATAAAATATAACAAAAAAATTATTAATTTAACTTTGATTAAAACTAACATTAAGAAAAGACAACAAGATTTTTGTCTGACAAACCTTATTAATCTACCCTCAATAATAACTGATGAAAAAGAATTTTTTATTTTTGAACAAAATACTTCAATACCAAATTTCATTACACTTTTTTCAATAACAGCAAACTTATTTGAGATTAAAAATGATAACAATTTAAATAACTTTAATAGTTTAAAAAATAAAATTATAATGATTGAAAGAGCTGATCCAGGTTTTGATTGGTTGTTTGGTCATGAAATATTAGGTATAGTAACTAAATACGGTGGTGCAAATTCTCATATGGCTATAAGAAGTGCTGAAAAAAACTTACCCGCTGCAATTGGGGTTGGTATAAAAATATTTGATGAATTGAAAAATGCAAAAAGAATAAAAATGGATTGTAAAAATAAAACAATTGAGAGAATAAATTGAAAACTATAGCCTTTACACAAAGAGTAGAAAAAATAACAAAATATAATGAGACTAGGGATTGTCTGGATCAAAGGTGGATTGATTTAGCGTTTAAATTAAAGCTAAAACCACAAGTACTACCAAATATTAATGTTAAACAAATAAATGATTTTTTTTATAAAAAAAAACCAAACTTAATTGTTTTAACAGGAGGAAATGATTTAGTACAAAAAAACTTAAAACGGCAAAAAAATACCTCAATAACAAGAGATAGCTTTGAAAAAGGATTAATAAGATTTGCTATTAAAGAAAAAATCCCCTTAATAGGTGTGTGTAGGGGAATGCAATTATTAAATGTATTTTTTAAGGGTAAAATTACACCCATTACCAACCATGTTAATAAAAATCATAAATTATTTTTTTCAAAAGAATATAAAAAATACTTTAATGATGAGGTTAATAGTTTTCATAATTGGGGAATTAAAAAAGATAATTTAGGTTTGGGTTTGAGCCCAATAGCCTTTGATAAATCCAACAATGTTGAATGTTTTATCCATTCGAAAAAACTAATTTTGGGTTTAATGTGGCATCCAGAGAGAAAATTCAGTAAAAAAAACTCATTTATATTTAAGGAGTTTGTAAATAAAGGGTGACAAAAGCAATTATTTTAGCAGCTGGTCAGGGCTCAAGACTTAAACCTCTTACCAACGAAATTCCTAAATGCCTAGTAAATTTTTTGGGAAAAAGTCTTTTAGATTATCAGCTTGATGTATTTAAAAAATTAAAGATTAAAAAAGTACATATTGTTACTGGATATAAAGAAAAAAAAATAAAAAAAATTGGGCTAACAAAATCAATTAATAAAAATTTTATGAAATCTAATATGGTTTATAGTCTTTTCTCTAGCATAGATTTTATTAAAGGTAATGAGGATTTAATTATCTCATATGGAGATATTATATTTACAAAAGAAAATTTAAAAAAATTACTAAAATCTAAAAGCGAAATATCTCTAATGATCGATATGAATTACCTAGAGTATTGGAAAATAAGATCCACTAAACCAATTAAGGACTTAGAAAGTCTGATTATAGATAAAAATAATAATATTAAAGAAATAGGAAAAAAAATAAAAAGTTACAAAAGGGCAATGGGTCAATATACGGGTTTAATTAAAATCAAAAGCTCAGCGATAAAAAAAATTATAGATTTTTATAATAATTTAGATAGAAAAAAAATATACGAGAGAAAAAGTTTTAAAAATATGTATATGACAACTTTTTTTCAAATTTTAATAGATTCTGGATGGAAAATAAAACCAGTTAAAGTAAAAAATGGATGGTTAGAATTTGATACGTTAGAAGATTATCAAAAATATGTTGAGTTAAATAATTTAAAAAAATTAAAAAATTTCTTTAATTTTAAAATTTAAATTTCGATTTGATTTTTATTATTTCACCATCATCTAAAATTTCATGTTTTCCTTGTCTATCCCAATAATCATTGTAATAAACATAAAAAGGTAAAAGAAGATTTTTATCAACACTTAAACAATTTGTTAAAATTCTAAAAGCATTTACCTGTGTAAGATTTTTGATATCAATAAATTCTCTACACTTATTATCAATTAACAAGGATATATTTGCAGCATGTTTGTCCATAACATCATCATAATTTATTTCCTTTGGGGTTTTATCACGATCTATACTTGGGCCATGATCTGATAATAAAATAATTTGTGCATCACTGTTAAGAGTTAATATATTGGCAATAATTTCTTTTGTAACTTTTGTAGCACATAAAAAATTTCCATAATATCCTTTTTTAAGAAACTCTTGATCATCTATTAAATAATTATTGAAAACAACTTTATCATTGGAAATTTTTTTAAAATTACAATTTTTATCAAAAACATATGGTGGATGAGGCACTGCAAAATGTATAAAGTTGAAAAGAGGTTTTGAGGTTTTTTCAGAATTGATAACATTAATTGCCTCACTAAATTTTTTTAGAAATATTTTATTATTTTTTTCTATTTTTTTAAAAAGATTTAAGCTTAAATTTTTTAAAGGAGAATTTAATAAAATAGCTGTAATAAAGTTTGAGTCGAATCTCTCAATATATGAAAGATCACTGGTTTTTTCACAATATTTTTCTTTTGTTTTATAATTAGAAGAACAGAAAAATGAATTTATTTTATAATTATTATTTTCAAATATATTTTTTACATTGCTACCATCTAGTGATTTCATTCGCAAACTATCCCAACTTAATGAGGATAGCCAATACTTATCATTAAAATAATTAGAATTTAACATGGCAGGAACTGATTTTTGAGTTGAATTATAATGTGATAAATTATTATCAGTAATTATAAAATTATTTTCTTTAAGAAAGTTATTAATCTCATAACTGTCTTTTGGGTATAGATAATTAAAATATTCTTGACTTGTATAAGAATCAAAAATTATAAAATAAACGTCAGGAAAAATATTAAAATTTATGTTTTCAATTTTAGATTCAGCATAAATATCTTCAGGAATATTATCTATTGATGTATTTTCAAAAAAATAAAACTTTGTTATTAATGAAATATTTATACAGATTATTGATGAAAAAATAAAATACAAAGCAACTCTAAATGATTTGTTATAAAATTTGAAAATTAATAAAAAAGTTAATATTAACCCCAACCCCCAAAATAATAAAATAATTATTTCAGCCAAAATATTATTAATTATTATATTGGGAAAAACTTTATAAAATATTTTACTTATAACACCGTATAAAAAGAAGTAATAAAATATACAAGAAGTATAAATTAGGCGTTTTTTAAAATTTGCTTTTTTAGTATTTGAAGAAAGAAAAAATCCAATTAAGAAAAAAGTACAAAAATATATTAGAAATAATAATAAAAAAGCTGGCAAAATATCATTAAATCCTATTGATTTACTTTTTAAGTTTTTCTCTAAGACATTTGTAAGTGGAATAAGGACACTAATAATTATAAAAAAATATAAAAAAAAATTATTTTTTTTTACTAGCATTCAGTTTGTTTTTAAGCGTACTAATAATTTGAGTAATTTTATACCAAAACATTTTTATAGACACAGCTGCCGAAGCAATTACAATAATAATTGCTTGCCAGAAAAAAGTAAATATACCTGGATCAAGATAAGCGTATGCTGGTTTTTGCATTAAGATTATTATAGTAAATAGAAAAAGTATATATTTTTTGTTTATCACTAAAAATTACTTATATAAAAAAAAAATTTTTTCTATTAAAAAATTTATTTATTTATGACTTTAGAAGCATATGCGATGCTTTTTCCAATATTAAAAATATACTTATTTCTAATATCATAAATTCTTTTTTCCCATAAACGTTGGTCCTTTTCTGCATTATTAATTAATTTTGATACATCTTTTAGTCTGTCTAGCTTTATTATATAACCAATTTTATCTCTTATTATCTCTTCAAAACAATCAAGTCCTAAATTGCCCCAATTTTTATTACGTATTTTTTTTTCTGTATTAATAAAAAATACAGGTCTTAATTTTGTAAAAGCAAATTCTATTGCTGTTCCAGACCATTCACTGATTAAAAAGTCTGATTCAATAACCGTTTTAATACTATCTATGTTTTCATCAAAAGTAAAATTATCTTCATCCCCGTATTTCTTAATAGTTAAATCCTTAATAGACTTTTCATTTTTTAATGTCATTGGGTGAAGTCTTAAGACCACTTCAATGTTAAGAGTTAATAATTCATTTATTAAAATATCTAATTGTTTTTGGTTTATTGCTGAAGGCCCCCAAGAGGGTGCAATTAAAACTTTTAAATATTTATTTTTTTTATAATGTGATTTATATTTTTCATATTGTGAAATAAGATAATCTAATTTAGGATACCCACATTTCTCTAAAATTTTTTTATCTAAAGAATATATTTCTTCTGTTTTTTTAATTTCATCAAAGTGATAATTTCCAGCACAAAAAATTGTACTATAACCATTAAAGGCACCCTCTTTATATGCCCGATGTGTACTTATTAGAGAGTGAAAAATATAATAATAGTGAACTGGGTACATAGATTTTTTTAGATGATACGAATTAAGATCAGTTAATGTTAATACAAGACGATCTGAGTCTAAAGTTCTAAAAAAAATAGTTCTTGTACTACCACTGCCTATATACAGACAGGAATTATCTTTTAAGGAATCATCATTAATATCTGACGTGATTTTTATAATATTTTTATTATATTTGTAAATATAATCATATATAGGTCCAATAAAGGTCCAATCAGCCCTTGTTTCAGCATAAAAAACTATTTGTCTTTGTTCCTTAGGTATGGATTTAAATTCTTTAAAATTATTTTTAGCTAAATTATATAAATTGAATTTTTTGGCTATATTTTGAAATAGATTCATTGTTATAGAGTTTTTTTAAAAATTATATTATCATATAAATTATTAATTTTATTTTTGTTTTAATTGAGCTTATGAAATCCATTTTATTTAGAATAAACAGTTTTTTTTATAAATTCATTATCTTTCTTTTAAAAGCAATATCTTTTTTAAAATTTGATTTTAATCTTTCATGGTATTTATTTAGGTTATTATTTATTATAAGTGGTCAAAAAATTTATTATGAAACTGAAAAAAATAAGTATTATTTTATAAAAGCCATAAATAAATTCCAAAAAAATAGAAAAAATTTATATTTTTTTAAATCAGATCAATTAGATGGAATTGTTTTAAAAAACTTAAAAAATGAAGGCATTTCAAGATATGATGCTTTTAAAATTAATGAAAATGTTATTTCAAATGTAAATATTTATTTTAAAAATGCAGAACATTATTATGAAAGCCATAGCCCAATTCCTAAAAATAAAAAATTAAAGCATGAAAAAACAGAAAGTCTATATACTAGTTATGACTTAACAACTCAGCTGAATTGTTCAGATTTGTTAAGTATATGTCTAGATGAAAGACTAATTTCTATTGCACAAAATTATATAGGATCTGCCCCTAGGCTTTATTCTTTAAATACTTTTAAGACACTTCCTTCAAATAATATATCTAATGAAAAATATTTTACTCATGAGTTTCACAGAGATGTAGATAATTTAAAGTGGGTCGTTTTTTTTATTTTTTGGACTGATACTGATAAAGATAATGGTGGTTTCCAACAAATAAAATATTCACACTCAAACTCTCAGAAACTTAATAGCTTGATTAAGTCAAAATCAAAATTTAATACTTCAGAAAAATTTATTCAAAAAACAATTCCAGGTTATGGCATGGATGATGAATATGAAAAAATTTTTAATGAAGAAATTTTTCATTGCTATGGAAAATCAGGAACTATAATTTCTTGTGATACTTTTGGATTACACAAGGGAATGCCTGTTAAAACACCAAGGTTAGTTACTTGGATAAGGTATGGTAATTTTATTTCACGACAAAAACAAAACAAAGCCCCTGATCTTGAACATAAAGCTAAACTTAATGAAAAAAATAAAACAATTTATAAATCTTCGAAATACAAATATGTTTTAGTTGATTTGGTTAATAACTAATTTTTATTGTTCAGAAACTCTAATTATTTGTTCATTATGAAGTACTGGAGTTGAATTAAATGCACAAAGTATTCTATCGCTTTCACCATCATGTGGCTTACCTGAGTGTAAAATAAATCCAGGAAAAAGAATTAATTGACCAGCTACAAATTCACTTTCATATGTTGGCTTACACCACATATCGCTTATTCTATGAGAATAACCATGTATTGGATTTATCCAAGAGTTACCCATTTTTGAACCACCATCTTCTATATAGAAGATACCACCAAGAGGGCAGTCTGGATGAGTATGATAATTATGATAACCACCTTTTTTTGTATAGTGAAACCAGGACTCAGTTATTACAACTCTATCACCCTTTATTTTTAAATTTTGATAAGCTTTAATAAGTTGTTCAAGTATCCAAGATCTTAATTTTATGATGGGTTCTTTTTCAATTTTAAAAAAATTATGATCACTTGAGGTAAGTTTATCATTTATATGTTTTCCTTTTGGAAAATTTCCTTGAATTTTATAAGGATCTTTTTTGTGAATTTCATAAATAATAGATATTAAATCATCTTTAATTTCTGTAAAAAAAGGGCAATTTTCTCTAAAAAAAGGAACAAAAAAGGGTGCTTCAACTTTCATTTTTTATTTGTGAATTAATGATAAGTTAAAACTTATAACAACTCTTTTTTTATTAGATAAATTTGGACTCACTGAATGTTCAACATAACTTGGAAATAAAACGAGCATACCCTCTTCAGGTTTTATTGAGTTGACTGATGCGTTTAAAAGATTTGCAGATTTAGATAACGGGTGTTTAAAAACAGGAGCTGGTCGAGGATCATAAAAAGAAATATCCCCACAATTTTCATACGCATTTACATAATATGCTGCACTTATATCACTATTTCCATGATGATGTTTTTGATTAAAAGCACCTCTTTCATTTATAATCGCCCACATATTAGTTATCTTAACTTCTTGTTTTTCTAAATCCCAATTCATATCATTCAGAGCAATATTAATTCCAACCATCAATGAACTAATAAATTTTTTGGGAGCATTATCTTTTAAGTTAAAATCATTAGAGTGCCAACCATGAAAATTACTTTTAACAACACCATTAGGATCAGATTTTTGAAGCGATAAAATATACTCTAATATTTCTTTATTTACTAAATCAAAATTATCAATTTTTGATGTCCAAACAGGTGTTGAAAAAAATAAATGCATAAATTTATTGTATTACAAATTTTGAAAAAATTATATAAAATTTTTTTTTGATATTCTCTCTTTCTTTTTCCTATATTTGTTAGTTAAATCAAGATTTTTTTTTATTCTTTTTTCAAAATATTCAAACTTTTTTCTTCCACTTGCGATGTCTGGAAACATTTTTAAAAGTATATAAATATATTTTTTCATGACTAAAAATTAATGTTTAAATACTCTGTTGTTAACAAAATAAAGGGAAATATTATTTTTTTCAGCATAATCAATTATTTTATTATCATTTTTGGAACCATTTGGTTGAATTATGCCGCTACATTTTAAATTTACTAATAGTTTGATATTATCTGTGAAAGGAAAAAATGCATCAGAAGCACAAACAAACTTTCTATCTTTAAACAATTCTTTATATTTCATTATCGCAATTTTTGTTGAGTCTAGCCTGCTCATTTGTCCGGCACCAATACCAAGGGTTTGTGTATTATTAGCTAATACTATTGCATTAGATTTTACATGTTTTGCAACCTTAAATGCAAAAACTAAATCATCAATTGTTTTTTTTGTACCTTGTTTAGTTGTAACTAAATTAATTTTTGTTTTTGTTATTTTATAAAAATTCTTGTCCTGATATAAAATCCCAGTATTAACAGACTTAAAGTTTTGACCATTTTTTCTTTTTAAGTTAGCTGAATTGATTACAATTAAATTTTTTTTAGTTTTTAAAATTTCTAGAGATTTATTTGTAAACCCAGGAGCTAAAACAATTTCAAAAAATTTTTGATTTATAATTTTAGCTAACTGTTCATCAATTCTTTTATTTAACAAAATTACGCCTCCATAAGCACTTATTGGATCTGCTGCTAATGCTTTTAAGTATGCAGTTTTAATATTTGTTGCTGAAGCAACACCACAAGGATTATTATGTTTTATTATTACACAGGTTGGATCTTTAAATTCATAAAGACAATCTAAACCATCACTTATGTCCAATATATTGTTGTATCCAATATTTTTCCCACTAAGCTGTGAGTCATATATATTAAAATTTGATGATTTTACAAAAGAAGCTTTTTGATTGGGGTTTTCTCCATATTTAATTTTTATTCTATTAGATTTCTTAAATTTATTTATTTTATTAAACCAATTAAAAATAGATAAATCATACTCACTTGTAATTTTGAAATTTTTTTTAGCCATTCGTTTTCTAAATGATAATGTGGTTTTCCCATTATTTTTGTCTAGTTCTTTTATTAATGAGTCGTAGTTTGCTTTTTGACATATTGTTGTAACTGATTCAAAATTTTTACTAGCTGACCTAATCAATGATGGTCCACCAATATCAATCATATCAATTTTTTTATCAAACCCTTCTTTCTCTGATATTTTTGAAAAGGGATAAAAATTTACAATTACAAAATCTATTTTAGGAAAGTTTAGATTTTTAAATGTTTCTTGATGTATTGCATTGTGCCTTTTAAATAAAATTGAAGCGTGGATTTTTGGATTTAAGGTTTTAACTCTACCATCAAGAATTTCTCTAAATTTTGTTAAGTTAGAAATTTCCTCACATCTAAATCCTAATGATATTATTTTATTTGCAGTTGCCCCAGTAGAAATAATATTAATTTTATGTTTAGTTAATGCTAAGCAAAGTTTTTTTAATGACGATTTGTCATAAACAGACACAAGGGCATTTCTGTTTAAATCTTCTCTAATGACCATTGTATTTTATTTTTTAAAGATGAGGTAATGCCACTTATTACAATTTGTGATGTTTGTATAGCAATATCATTTTTAACGAATATGCTGTTTTCAATTATAATTTCATTGTTTGATTTAAACATCCATATACTATTTTTCTTTGTTTTAATTATAACATTTTTCTTATTTTCTGTAACAGTTGTTGATATTTCAGGCATCAAATGAAATCTAATATGAAAAACATTTTTATCAATATTTGATTTAGAAGAAATTATAGTATCCTCACCAATAAAAAAATTATTTTTTTTACTAATTATTATTTTTCTTTTACATATTTTTTTATAATTTAGTAAATAACCATTATGAGTCCCAGATAAGATTTTAGTCTCTTCTTCATCTTTAGTCTCATAAAAAACCTCTTTTGGAAAAGTTTTATTTATTTCTCTTTCTTTAATTTCACTTATATTGGTGTTATTAATTACAATTGTAGAATGTGCAGCACTATATTTCAAATAAGCTGGATTTTTACCACTTCCTTCAGACCCTCCGCAGTTAGTAATTATTTTTTCTCCACCTGCACTTATCTCTATAGCTAAAGAGCTAGCGCTTAATTCTTTATGATAACCAAATTTAGTTGGTTGAACTACATCAAAAAAAAGAACTTTATTAATGTCTTTATATACAGCTATTCCATTTTTAAAGCTAGTTAGAGGTTTTGTTCTGAGAAATTGCTCTCTTTCTGAAATCTTTTGAATTTCATCAATATGATTGTTGTTGCATCCGTTAAACAAGGGTAGTGAAAAATCATCATGCCTATAGGTTTTAAGCAGTGATGTCATTGCTAAAATATTTTTATTTAAAATAAGAGGTGTTTTTTTATTAAAAAATAAAAAAATATTTTTAACCTCAATAAGATTGTTAAGAAATCTTACATGCTCGAGTATATTATAGCTTCTGTGCATTGAGCATTCATCTATTTGTAAGTTTATTATTTCATTTATCTTATTAACTAAGCTAATATTATAATTTTTTTGAATACACTCAATTAAAATTAGTGCCAGAAACTCAAAAGAAGAAATATCCTCTGGTTTTTTTCTTTTTATTTCATAGACTATTCTCCTAATATGAAAGTTTAAAATATATTTTATTTTTTTAATTTCTTTTTCATTGGAAATAGAGCAAAGAAAATCATAATTATAAACAATATTTATAAATCTTTTTGATGAATAATCATCTTTCCAAAGAAAATTTTTATAGAATTTGTATTTTTCAAACCAGGTAAATATATTGATCTTTGATAAATCAATTCCTTTTTTTCCACCTATTTTTTGGTATAATAATATAAAATCAAAAGTATGAATATTGGTTATAGAAATATTTTTAATAAAATTATCCTTAAGCACGTAATTTTTAATAAGTTTATAATTTGTTAAATCACTTTGTTTAAAATTTAAATCATTGAAATTGTAATTTTGAGTTCTTTTAAAATTAAATTTTAGTAGTATTAAAAAAAAGTTTCTTGATAAAGATTGAAAAAAATAGTTAATCATTTCTAATAAATTTGACTGCATAAAAACCATCTATCATGTGATCTTTAAATTTTGTTGGTAAACATAGGATGTCACCTTCACCATCTACAAATTGATAAAACTCATTTTTTTTATTTAATTCAAATTTTTGTTGTGAAAAGTTCTTATTTTTTTTTAAGAATTTATGTTTAATGTCTTTTGTTTCTTCATAAAAAAATGAGCAAACCATATAAATTAGTGTACCTTTGTTTTTTAAAAGTTTTGTAGCCTTATCAATTAAGTTTTTTTGAACTTCTATTAAAAGATTTAAGTTGGGTGGTTTTTTTTTAAATAATATTTCAGGATTACGCCTAAGCGTCCCCACTCCTGAACAGGGTGAGTCTAAAACAACAACATCATAACTTTTATTTTCTGAAATATTTAAGGCATTTACATTGGTCACTTTTCCATTAAAATTCAATCTATTTAAGTTATTATTTAGAATATCTATTCTCTTTGAATTTATATCATTAAGTACTAAATCATTTTTTTGAGACAACAATTGGAATGATTTGCCTCCAGGAGCTGAACACATATCTATTATTTTTTTAGATTTAAATTCTGGACTCAGATAAATTGGAAGCATGGATGCCAGATCTTGTACCCACCAATGTCCTTTAAGATAATTTTCTATATCCGTAACCTTTCTTTTTTTTTGGACAAATGCAGAAGAAGAAGTAGTTTTAACATAATGTTCATTAAAGTTTTTTAAATATTTTTCATTCTTGAAAACTAAGTGCAAAGAAGGCTCTTTACTAATATTATTAATAATTTTATTTATATCTAGGCCGTTTTTATTCAAAGTTTTGGTAAACCAATTGGGTATACTAGATTTCTCAATTTTTTTTTTATTTATATTTTCATTATTAATTATTACATTTTTAAGTAATGCATTTACTAGTCCAGGATTAAGTTTTTTTATTTTTGCAACTTCTACAGTATCGTTTGTAACTGCATAACCTTTAAAATCTAAGTAAAGTATTTGGGTTATTGCTGAAAGAAGTAATATTTTTATTTTAATACTTGTTTTTTTTTCAAGATATTTTTTTAATACACTTTGAATAAAAAAATTATTTCTAATACTGTTTAACACAATATTATAAATCATCGATTTGTCTTGATCGTTTACAAATATATTTTTTGTATAATTTGAATAACTTTCATCAAAGTTAATATTTTTTTGTTTAATTTCATATAAAATTTCAAAAATTATTTTTCTAATCTTAACACTCTTTCTCATTATAAGATATAAACCCCTATGGCTTTCTTTAGTTTTTCATTGTTAGAAGGGGAGTTTTTTTACCAATCTCAACAAATTCAACTAAACAAAAAATATTATTCTAAAGATATAACTCTATGGAAAGAATTGAGCAATAGAAACAAAAAAAAACAAATTTTTATCTTAAAATATGAAAGTAGACAAAATGTAACATTTATTGGTAAAAATTTACTTATTTGTCTCCCTCCAAAATTTGGCTTAGGTGACGCTATTGAGTATGGTATTGCCATTAAATCATTAATTGTAAGTAATAAATTTTCTAGAGTTGGGGTTGCCTATTGTGGTAGCCATAATTATGTTTTTAAAAATATTTTTTTGTTCTTAGATGTTTATCCATTTGTAGTATCAGAAGATGTAGTTAAAGAATATGATACAGTTTTTCATATTACATTAGAGATAGAGTCTTTTAAATTTCAAAAATACAAACGATCAAACATTGCTAGTGAGATATGTAAATATTTTAATATAGATACGATTGATTTTAAGTTAAAAAAAAATAATCAAATAAATAATTTTAGAAAAACTATTTCAGTATTTCCTATATCTACCTCTGTAATAAGAAGTTTACCCTATGAAGCATTAGAAGAAATAACAAACAATTTTAATAAGGAGTTTCAGGTTAGAATAATTATAGATGATTCTGATTTTGCAAAAGATCTTGTAGAAAAAAACAAAAGAAACAATTTTAAATTTGTAAAGCCAAAAGGTATTCAAAATCTAATTTCTGAAATTATGAAAACTAATTTTGGTATATTTGTAGACTCAGGACCTTTACATTTAGCAAAAATATTTGATATAAAGGGAGTCCTTATTGAAACTAGTGTTTCTAGTAAAACTCTTTTGACAAATTCGCAAAAAATTTTTCCTATTGAAAATAGTTATAAATCTGATTACTGTTTTGGACCTTGTGGTTTGGTCGATGTTTTTTCTTATGAAAAAAATGTAGGTTGTTATGAAACAAATAAAATTACTTTTGAAAATATTAAATTATTGAAAAGTTTTAAAAATTTACAAAGATGGAATAAAAAAGAGATTAATTCACAATTTTTTTCAAATCCAGTTGGGTGTGTAAAAAAAATTGATATAAAAAACACAATAGAGTTGATAAAAGTTAAAATAAAGGAGTATTAATGAGAGGGTCTTTAGAAACAATCGTCGGTGCTATGTTTGCTGGTAAAACAAGTGAGCTTCTTAAAAGAATACTTTGGGCAAAACATCAAAATAAAAAAATTATTGTAATAAAACCAAGTCTAGATAATCGTTATTCAGAGTCTAAAATTATTACACACAATGATCTGAGCCACGAATGTTTCGCTATCAACTCTTGGGATGATGTTAAAAAAAAATACTCATTTAGTAAAAATTTATTTGATATGGTTTTTGTAGATGAGGTTCAGTTTTTAGATACTTCTGATACTCTTAAAAATATTGAATTAATATTAAACGAAGGAATTGATGTTGTGTGTGCTGGTTTAGATCAAGATTCTAGAGGTAAACCTTGGGAAACATCTTCAATGATTTTAGGTCTTTCTGACAAAATTTTAAAAATTTATGGTTTTTGTAATGTTTGTGGAATGGAAGCGACAAAAACGTATAGAAAAAAAGAGGGTGGGGACAGAACACAAGTTGGTGCTGCAAATATTTACGAACCTAGGTGCTTAAAACATTGGATACCACGTTAGCTTATTTGTTAAGTCTATTATTTATAAGCTCACCAACAACACTTGGATCTGCTAATGTTGTTGTATCTCCGAGCTGATCATGCTCATTAGCAGCAATTTTTCTCAATATTCTTCTCATAATTTTTCCAGATCTTGTTTTTGGTAAACCTATTGTAAAATGAATCAGATCTGGAGTAGCTATAGGTCCAATTTTTTTTCTTACAACTTGTTTTAATTCTTCTTTAAGGTTTTCAGAATGTTCTTCACCTGCTTTAAGTGAAACATAGCAATATAAGCCATTACCTTTAATGTCATGAGGATATCCAACAACAGCAGCCTCTGAAACTTTTGGATGGCTTACAAATGCACTTTCAATTTCTGCTGTTCCTAAATTATGACCTGATACAATAATAACATCATCAACTCTTCCTGTTATCCAGTAATAACCATCAACATCTCTTTTACAGCCATCACCTGTAAAATACTTTCCATCAAATTGAGAAAAATAAGTATCTATAAATCTTTGATGATCACCATAAACAGTTCGCATTTGTCCTGGCCAAGATCTCTGGATACATAACATTCCTTCACACTCTCCTTCTAACACTTCACCTTCTTTATTAACTATAACAGGTTCAATTCCATAAAAAGGTTTTGATGCAGACCCTGGTTTAAGTTTGATAGCCCCAGTTTGAGGAGAAATTAATATTCCACCAGTTTCAGTTTGCCACCAAGTATCAACTATAGGCGATTTTGAATTTCCAACAACCTCATAGTACCACTTCCATGCTTCTGGGTTAATTGGCTCACCAACAGTTCCCAATAATTTTAATGAAGATCTTTTTGTTTTTGTCACATAATTATCACCCTCTCGCATTAGAGCTCTAATAGCTGTAGGCGCAGTGTAAAAAATATTCACATTATGTTTATCTATAATTTGCCAAAATCTTGAAAAATCTGGATAGTTAGGAACACCTTCAAACATTAATGTTGTAGCTCCATTGCTGAGTGGTCCATATATTATGTAACTATGGCCAGTTACCCAGCCAATATCAGCTGTGCACCAATAAATATCATTTTGTTTATAGTTAAAAATATATTCATGTGTCATCGATGCATAAACTAAATAACCTCCCGAAGTATGAAGGACACCTTTTGGTTTGCCAGTTGATCCTGAAGTATAAAGTATAAACAAAGGATCTTCTGCTGACATTATTTCTGGTTCACAAACACTTTCTACTTCATTAACTAAATCATTATAAAAAACATCACGACCTTCAATAACATTAACGCTTTCCCCAGTTCTTTCTACAACCAGGCATTTTTTTACATCTGGACAGCTTTCTAAAGCAACATCGGTAATTTTTTTTAAGGGAATTTTTTTCCCACCCCTCACCCCTTCATCTGCGGTTATTACAAACTCTGATCTACAATCTAAAATTCTACCAGATATAGAGTCAGCAGAAAAACCACCAAAAATTATAGAGTGAACTGCGCCAATTCTAGCGCATGCTAGCATCATATAAGCAAGTTCGGGAATCATTGTTAGATATATGGTAACCCTATCTCCTTTTTTAACACCAATGTTTTTTAGAACATTTGCAGCCTTACAAACATTAGTTAATAATTCTTTATAGCTTATTTTCTTTACATTGTTCGGATCATCACCCTCCCAAATTATCGCTATGTTATCAGGGTTATTTATTGCGTGTCGATCAATACAATTATATGAAACATTAAGCAATCCGTCGTAATACCATTTGATATCTACTTTATTTTTTGAATATTTTATGTCTTTAATTTTTGAATAATCTTTTATCCAATCTATTCTTTTACCTTCTTCTTTCCAAAAATTATCATTATCTTCAATTGAATTTTTATATTTAGTTGCATAGGTTCTTGAATCAACCTTTCCTTCTTTTACCCAATTTTCTTTGATTTCCATAATTTAACAAACTAGTTCTAAAAAAGAAAAAATTCAATCTTTAATTTTATTCAAAACGTAAAAAATTTAAATAAATTTATTTTTCTGAAATTTGTATAACAATATCCCACTCATCTTTTGTAAGTGGCATAACTGATAATCTTGATTGTTTAATTAGCGCTATATTCGACAGCTTAGGTGTTGATTTTATTTCCAGAAGCGAAACGGGTTTTTTAAGTTTTTTTTTGGCCCTTACATCAACAACAACAAATACACCTTTTTTGTCTGTGGGATCAGGATAGTGTTCTTTTACCACCTCAACAATTCCAATAATTTGTTTTTCTGACACTGAATGATAAAAAAAACACAGATCTTTTTTTTTCATACTCATTAAATTATTTCTTGCTTGATAATTTCTGACCCCATCCCACATGTCTACACTTGCATTAACCTGATCTTCCCATGACCAAGTTGAGGGTTCGGATTTTAAAAGCCAGTAATTTAATTTCATATTTTTTTAATTAATATATTAATTAAAAATGAAAAATATTCCAGAATTAAAAATATCTAGAGGGTGATGAACTTTTAAAAATACACAAATTAATGGTTGATTATGTTTATAAGAATAACCTTTTTAATACTAAAAATTATAAGGAGTTTTTAAAAAAAACTTTTCATGAAAACAAAATTAATTAAATACTCGATTATTGTTCTTGAAGATCAGATTAGAATAATAATTTTTTACACAAAATAGATTTGTAAATAATTTAATTGATCTTAAGTCTTGGGCTAGCTCTAAAATTTATATCGTTAAATTTTAAATATTTAAAGATTGTTGCCCAAGCTATCATAGCTGCATTATCATTCATCATATATTTTGGAGGATAAACAAACGTTATATTATTATTTTTTTCAAATCTTTTGAAACATTTTTTTAAATAATTATTATTTGCAACACCGCCAACCACAGAAATTGAAATATTCTGATCACAATTAATATTATAAATTGCTTTGCTTAATTTTGTTATAAGAATATTTGATATACACTTTTGAAAAGAAGCAGAGACATTTTTGATCAAATTATCATCAATTTTATTTTTTTTCGAAATTAAGTTTATAGACGTCTTAAGTCCAGAAAATGAAAAATTAAGATTTTCTTCTTTAATCAGAGGTTGTGGAAGCTTAAAGGAGTTTTCATCACCATTTAATGCTTGTTTTTCTAATTCGTGACCACCAGGATATGGCAGTCCTAATATCTTTGCAACCTTATCAAAAGCTTCACCAACCGCATCATCTAATGTTTCACCTATTAACTTAATAGTTTCTATACTTTCTAGTAAATATATTTGTGTATGTCCACCAGTTATAAGAAGACAAAGATGTGGAAATTTAATTTCATTATTATAGAAACTTGATAGGACATGTGCCTCTAAATGATTAATAGGAACAAATGGTTTATTATTTCCAATTGCAAGTGACTTAGTAAAAGTAGAACCTATTAAAAGCCCCCCAATAAGTCCTGGTCCACAAGTAGCAGAAAACAAATCAATATCCTCAATTTTTAGACCTGACTCTTTTAAGGCTTGTTTTGAAATATTTTGAATTATTTCTAGATGGGCTCGTGAAGCTAATTCTGGGACAACCCCACCATGCTTTTTGTGAATTTCTTGTGAATAAACAATATGAGACAAGATTGTCTTATCTTTCTTCATTATACAAACTGAAGTTTCATCACAGGAGGATTCAACTGCAAATATAAGCATATTTTTTTGGTATATTAATTTCTTCTGTTAAACAACTGAGTAATAATGATAAAAAGTCTCAATGAAAAAAACACTTGATTATCTCT
>MDSV01052203.1_pt1 | contig 21983 bp, 10 predicted proteins | sample 810851 | NCBI WGS metagenome assembly MDSV01 (sample SAMN05326640, study PRJNA326480) | marine metagenome | isolation source: seawater | place: Atlantic Ocean: North East | collected 2012 | reverse complement strand
GCACCTCGCTGCGGCACGGGTGCGAGTCCGTGGTCAACTTCGAGCTCATGACGCAGCCCCCCGCGACGCGCGCCAAGGGCAACGAGTGGCCGCAGTGGCCGCGTATCTTCCGCGTGGACTACGGCCACGAGGAAGCCGCGACGCGCGACGGGAAGGACCCGCGCTCGTACGAGATTTTGACCAAGGAATTCGTCGCCGCCGCCGACGGGTCGGGCAAAATCGCCGGCGTCAAGACCGTGGGCGTGGAATGGATCAAGGACCCCGCGACGGGCCGCATGTCCTTCGAGGAGGTGGAGGGCTCGGAGAAGGTCTGGGAGGCGGACCTGGTGTTGCTGGCGATGGGCTTCCTCGGACCCGAGCAGGGCTTAGCCGAGAAGCTCGGCGTGGACACGGATGACCGCTCCAACTTCAAGGCGGAGTTTGGCGAGTTCGAGACGTCCGTGCCCGGGGTGTTCGCGGCGGGCGATTGCCGCCGCGGGCAGTCGCTGGTGGTGTGGGCCATCTCCGAGGGCAGAGGTGCCGCCGCCAAGGTGGACGCGTTCTTGATGGGCAAAGACGCGGCGCTCGGGTCGGGCGCCGCCGACGGGAAAGCCTCCGGGAAGGAGACCCCCGTCTCGCGTTGACCGCCGCGTGCGGCGGTCGAGACGGCGCGCGGACGGTTTCCCTCGCGGCGTCCTTTCGAGCGCGCTTTCTCGTGTGCGTGTTGTACATATCGAACGAAACCCACGTATCACAGCTCCCCGTGACGCACGAGCGCGCGCGTCAAACGACAGCACAGCTCTTTTCGTTCTACGGGCGATGGAGCGACGGCGCGCGCGTTTCCGTAACCTCGGCTCGCCTTTTGACCTCCACGCGCCGCACGCGCCGCTCCGGGTCCGCCGCGTCGAACACCAAGCAGTGCGGGTGTTGGCGTTTGAAGTCGTTCCCGACGGAGCACACTACAGTTGTCTTCTCGCCACCTCCAGAGCTCGTCACGAGCTCGCAGAACCGCCCGCTGTGCATATCCACGCTCTCGTGGATGTGGCCGTGGAGGGTCACCCGCGGCGACCACGCCTTCACGGCGTCGCGCACCGCCGCGCTCCCGACGCTCGCGCCCGAGGCGCACGTGTCCCCGACCGTCCCGAGCGGGGGCGCGTGGGTGACCCACAGCGGAGGCACGCTCTTGTTTGCCGCGCGTCTCCGATCGATGGTCGCCGCCAGCGCGCTCTGAATCGAACGCTGGCGCGCGCCCTCCTCCGAGACGTCCACCGCGCCTCTGGCGATGCCGTCGCCGTCCGGCGCCGAGACGAACCCGAAAGCGTCCCCTCGCGCGTACGCCGGCCTCGTCGTCGTGTCCGCCAGCCTTTCGGTGTCGCACCGCTCCCAGTCCTTCTTCCTGTGCCCGCAAACGGGAACCAGCGAGCAGCTCAGGACGTCCACCGTCGCCAGAGGCTCGCGCGTCACCGCGTCGCGCGCGCGCGTGCGCAGCGTGAACACGTCCGTCCCATCCGCGAAACGCACGTGCGCGTCGTCGCCCGTCTCGGGTGTCTTCGTCAGCGCCGCTCTCGCGAGCGGAAGGAGGCCAGCCCAGTCGCTGTTGCCGAACAGGCACACGCTCGGGACCGCGCACCGCTCGAGCATCGGCACGAGAGTTCGCGTGAACCACTCTTTCTGCGTCATGTACCCTTCCCGCATGTACGCGAGCGCCTCGTCCGTGGTCCAGTCGATCTTCCCGTCGCTCCGCTTCGGGAGGTGCGCAAGCAAGTCGCGCTTCCCATCGGCGTCCCGGCCGAATCCCGTGCCGCGCGGGCCGAGATCTCCGCCGAGCACGACGACATCTACCGCCTCGACATGCTCTGCATGGTGCAGAAGCATTTCCAGGTGCTCATCGTTCCCATGGAGGTCGCTGCTGAACAGCACGCGCACCATCTCTGCGTCTCTGTCGGCACCGCAGCTTCCGTAACCTTCCCCGAAACCTGGTCCCAGAAAGCGTGTCGCGGGGCCGAGAACGCGCGTCGAAACCCGAGCGCGTCTCAGTACGTCCACGCACACAGGACGCCGGTCGCGCTCAGTCGCCTGGTCGAGACCACTTCTTTCGTCCGCTACTTCCGTGAGTCCCGCGCTCTCGGTCCCCGCCTCGACGATGCCGCAGGAGCTCATCGTGCTCGCGCTGAACTGCGGGATGGTGTCGGTGGAGCTCGCGGCGGCGATCGACAAGCTGAAAGATTCTTCCAAGAGCATCGGGTCGCACAAGTCCCGCCAGCTGTACTGGGATGCCTACACCAAGCTCGCGGCGAAGGCCAACACCGTGATCGACGGGTCGTATTGTTTCCTGAAGTACAGCGCGGACACTTCGAGCGACAGCCCCGAGGGCGAGGTTGAGGTGGTCGAGCTGACGAAGCGACAGAAAGGCATGGCGGGTACGGTGATTGGTCCCAAGTTCAAGCCCCCGGAGGATCCGGCGGCGAAGACGCACGTGTTCGTCTGGTCCGAGGCGGCGGCGTCGCGCGCGTGGCAGGACCTGATGTACGGCGAGCCTTGCGTGTACATCACGCCCGCGGAGGTGTTCGTGGGCACCAGGCACAAGAGGGCGAGCTGCAAGACGTTATCGTCGCCGCCGAAAACCGTGAAGGACGCGGAGCGGCTCGTCGCCGAGCTCAAGCCCGACGCGCCGCTGCGCTCGGTGTCCTTCGCCGGGAACGAGCCCGTGGCCGTCAACTCGTACAACACGCTGCTGGCGGGGACGTTCAAGCTGGACGCGCCCCTGCCGGAGACCATCGGCGCGATCAACACCACGTCGTGCGACGAGATCTACGAGTACTTCCTTGCGCGCAAAGCGAAGAAGAACCTGCGCGACGCCGACGAGCTCGTGTCGCGGATGCTGGTGGACGTCAACAAGAACCTCGTCCCGCTCATCTGCGCGTCCTCCACCAAGGAGGCCGCCGTGGCGTACAAGAGCGCGCTCATGAAGCGGGTGTACGTGGACGAGGCCAAGTACGGCAAGTTCGCAGCGAAGGTGCGCGAGGACGGGCAGACGGAGCTCATCGCGGTGACGCCCGAGGACGACGGGCGCGCGTCGCTGTTTCGCGACCACGGAAGCCTCGTGTTCGAGATGTTTTACCGCGTCGACCTGAAGACGATGGGGGCGTAGCGCGCGAGGCGCGAGTGTCTGTCGTCGGGAGCGTGTAGTACTACGCCGGTACCGTTGAATCGCTCGTGCGGTGCGACGTCTTCACGCACTCGCGCGCCGCGAGTGCTTTCGTGACGCGCGCGTCCGCTCGCGCGTCATCGCATCTTCACCCGGTCGCCGCGCGGCGGGTACCACGCGGTTTCCGCGAACCGCTCCTTCCCCTCCGGGTACGGCAGATACGCGCGATAATCGCGGTCGTGCGTGTACGACAGACATTCCGGGCTGGGCGGCTCCGTCTCCTCCGGAACGTCGCGCCACCGGTACGCGTCGGACGAGCGGTACGCGATCGAGTGGTTCCACAGGATCAAGTTCAGACGCTCGCCCGCGCGCAGGTCATCCGCGCCGTGCCTGTGCGCGCCCAGGTGCACGACGCAGCGTCCTCGGACGTGCCCGTAGACGGCGGTTTTCCGTCGGTGCGGCGCGGCGGTTTCAGCCGCGCCGAGGACGCCGCAGAACGTCAGGCCGGCTCCGTCGAACGCCTTGCCGAGGCACACGTTGAAGGTGACGTCCGAGTCGTCCGTGTGCATGTTCAGCCCCAGGTCCTTGCCTTCCTGATACTGCACCACGAAGGCGTGGTGCGAGGTGAGCGCCCCTCCGCCCTGCTTCGGGAACAGCGCCTCGGCCACCGCGGCGAGCACGTTCTTTTGCAACGCGTCGACGGCGCGTTCCATGCCCAACTCGTTCACGACCACGCCGTAGTTGTTCATGGAGTTGGGTCTGCGCACCGGCAAGTTCACGGCGGGCGACTGGAAGTGCTCGATCTCGCGAATCAGCGAGTCGCACGCAGACTCGGCGAGCATCGGGAACGAGAAAACGCCGGGACATTCCTCGCGGACGATGCGCAGAACCGAGCGGCGCGCCTCGGCGCTCATGATCGTCCGCGGCGCGGGCGACGACGCCGACTCGTGGGTCACTCGCCCGAACCCGATCTCGTCCAGCACTTCGAGCAGTTCGGGCGCGAAAAACGCCCGCGGCCACCCGTTCGCGTCGAACCACCTGTGATCCAGCGGGCCCGCGGGATCTCCCGGAGGTCGCCCGAGGAACGAAGCCACAGTCGCGTCGCGCGCCTCGTTGGCGCGCGCCGCGCTCTCCCACGCCGAGCGCAGGCGCTCCCGGGCGTCTTCTCGTCTCTTCGCCTCCGACCCGCGCTCGCCCGCGTCGTCGGGAAGGACGAGCGGCTGCGACAGAAACCTCCGGCACGCGGCGAGCACGCCGCGCGCGTCGTACGTACGAGACTGCGTCTGCGTGTTTGTCTCGGGATCCTTCGCCGCGGGGAGGTTTGCGGCGTCGTAAAACAACGCGCTCACCTCTTTGTCGTCGTCGATCAGGGCGTGGTGGCACACGCTGAGCACGTGCACGTCGGGAGGCTCGCGCGGGTACGCCGAGGAGAAAGAAATGCGGAAGTGCGTTGGAGAGAGGTGGTAGCCCGCGCCGTCGGCGCCGCGAAGCCACGCGTGGACGTGCCACGGGCCCGTCGCTTGGTTCGGATTGGCCACGACGCCGGCGGTGGGGTCCCCGTCCCCGTCTCCGTCCCCGTCCTGGGTCGCGCCCCCGGAAGGAAACGCGACGTATCGAGCCGGCGTCGGATCGGAGAGGCTCTCAAGCCAACTCGGAAGTCCCGCCTGTCGTAAGGATGCGAGCTCGCCGCGGAGCGTCTCCAGCGCGTTCATCGCGTCGGCGTGGACGGGGTTGGGTGAACGATTTTGTTTCCGGCGCCGACGGAGGCGCTCGGCGGAGCGCTTGAGCGCCGCCTCGACGCGACGGGGTCGCGAGGGCGTCGGCCCCCGGTTCGAGACTGTGCTGACGAACCGCGCGCCCGCCCGGAGCGTGCCGCGGCGCATGTATTCTTTGACGCGCGTGAGAGATCCACGCGTTCCCTTCTCACGACGTTGTCACTGTTAGTTTTCTTCTCGGAAGTTCCGACTCGAAAATGTGTCAGCTCGCAATGCGCAATTGCTGAATCGTGAGGACACGCACTCGTGGCCACACGCGTCCGCGCGATGGCCGAGACCGACACGGACGCGGCGGCGGTCGAGACCGCGCCGGCGACGGCGGTGCGGGACCGTCTCGGGGACTGCGCGGTGTGCGACGCCGGCGTCGCCGCGAAGTACCGCTGCCCAGGATGCGCGGTCGTGTCGTGCAGCCTCGCGTGTTCCAAGAGGCACAAGCAGATGGGCGAGGGGTGCTCCGGCAAGCGCAAGGTGGCGGAGTTCAAGGACATCAGGGACTTCACGGACGCGGACCTCGTGTCCGACTACCGCTTTCTGGAGGACGCGCTCCTCGAGAAGGACCGCGCGAAGCGGTGGCGGCCGCGGTTCCGGCCGGGAAGCGACGCGGCGGCGCGCGCCGATCGCGCGCCCGCGGCGATCAAGACGGTGGATCTGCTGACGCAGAAGGCGGCCGACCGGGGCGTGCAGCTGTTCTGCATGCCCGACGGCATGGCGCGGAGGGTCGCGAACACCACCTTCTACGACCGCAAACGCGACCTCATGCAGTGGCGAGTCGAGTGGCTGTTCCACGGACCGCCGACGGCGCGCGACGACGACGAAGAAAAAAACGGACGCGTCGGCGTCGAAAAAGTCGCCCCCGTCGCGCGCGCGGAGGATGCCAAGGTGGACGAGACCGCGACGATCGGAAGCGCGTTGCGCGCGCACTTCGCGCCGGGTCCCGGAAACGCCGCGCGTCTGCACGAGCTCAGGCGGTTCAGGAGCCTGCGGGAGCGACGCAAAGCGGAGACGCCGGCGACGATTGGGATCTTCCTCGCCGCTGAGGGGCGGCGCGCGGACGACCCGCGGTTCCATCGGCTGGCGCTCGACGCGACGCTTCGCGAGAACCTGAACGGCAAGCGCGTGCTCGAGTTCCCGACGCTGCACGTCGCGGTGCTGCCGGAGGACGAAAACGCGTTCCCGCTCGTGCCGACGAACGAGTGATGAAGTTTTAGCGCGTCGCGAAAAAATTTGAAGGGTTTCAAAGTGTTCGCTGTTGGCGCGACGTTCGCTCGGCGCCCTTTTTGTCGCGACTCAGATGCGCGCGTCTGTTTGGTCTGTTTGGAAGAGCGGCGCGGACGCGGACGCGCGCGTCGTCTGTTCTCTTCCCAAGAGAGGACCGTCGCGTCTGTCTCATCACGCGCGCAGGTCGCTCCACGCGCCGATGAGCGCCTTGTCCCGCGTCGCGACGTCGGCGTCTCGCTCCGGCTCGGCGTCCTCGGGAACCTCGCAGAGCATCACCGCGGACGAGGTGAGGTGCGAGCGGTGCGGGTCCACCTGCGACGAACGGGGAGGGGCGGAGAGTGACGATGAAAGACATGTCGACGACGGGTGTCGATGGCGTCGCCGCTTCGGCTTCGGCTCGCGCGCGCCCCCGGCTTCGTTCGCGTCGTCGACGAGATGAAATAAATACCAACACCGCACTTTTACGCGCGCGCGCTTAAAACGCCACGGAGACTGCTTTCACGACGGAAGTCGTGCCCACCTTCTGTATGACTATGACCTGGTCGTTTTCGCGCACGACGCCATCCTTCTTGGCGCGCGCAAACACCACCCGGAGCAGCGCGTTCATGTCCGAGTTGGTGGGGTTCGCCAGCAAGGGCACGACCCCGCGGTTCAGCAGCCCCTGCCTCGCGGCGCGCTCGCCCCGCAGCACCCACCGGATGCTGTTCTGCTGCACGCGCGGGATCACCAGCGAGACGATGGGCACGTTCGGCCGGTACTTGCTCACCAGCCGCGCGGTGAGCCCGGTGCGCGTGAACACGACGATCATCGCCGCGCCCGTCTTGCTCGCGGCGCGCACGGCGGAGGACGCGAGCGCCTCGGACTGGCTCAGCGTGCCGCTCTCCACCATCGCGGGCGGGAGCTGCGTCTGGTAGTGGTTCTCGTGGTCGAACACCTTCTCCGCCTGCCGGCAGATCTTGCGCACGACGGTCACCGCCTCGGCGGCGAAGTTCCCCCGCAGCGTCTCGGCGCCTAGCAAAATGGCGTCCGCGCCGTCCAGCACGGCGTTGGCGACGTCCGTCGCCTCGGCGCGCGTCGGGCGCGGCGTGTCCGTCATGGTGTCCACCACGCGCGTCACCACCGCGGCTTTCCCCGCGGCGTTGCACTTGTGCAGCACCATCTTCTGCGTCAGAAACACCTTCTCCGCGGGCATGTCCAGCCCCAAGTTGCCGCGGCTCAGGATCACGCCGTCGCTCGCCGCGACCACGGCGTCGATGTTCCGCAGCGCGCCCAGCCGCTCCACCTTTGCGACGACGCCGACGCCCTCCCCCCCCGCATGCTCCAGGCACGCGCGGCACGCCTCGATCGAGTCCGCGTCGTGGCAGTAGGAGAGCGAGATGAAGTCGATCTCGTTGGGCACGGCCCACTCGCGAATGACGCGCAGGTCGTGTTCGCCCAGCGTGGGCAGCGCGTCGCCCTTGTTGGAGACCTGCACGGTGAGCAGCACGCCTTTGAGCGTGGCGTCGTTGCGGCAAGTGCACCGCACGAGCCCGTTCGCGGCGTCCACCTCGTCCACGGTGAGGTACACGGACGAGCTTTCGGACCCGGTGAACAGGTACTGGCCCACGAACACGTCGTCCCCGGGCGCCACGAAGTGCACCAGGTCGGGGTTGTTCACCGGCAGAAACGCAGCGGTGGCGGGCGTCGTCGGGTCGACGGTGAGCGTCACTCGCGCGCCCTGGGTCAGCACGATGGGCGCCTTCGGCGCGCGCGCGTCGAAGCTGGAAACGTCCTCGGGCGCCAGCAGCACGCCGATCTCGGGGCCGCGCGTGTCGAGCATGGTGGCGCACATTATCTTGGTCTCGCGCATCGCCGCGCGCAGATTCGAGAGCGTCGCGCTGTGGTACGCCATGCTGCCCCACGAGAAATCGAAGCGCGCCACGTTCATGCCGGCCTCCAGCAGCTTCACGAGCTCGGGAACGGTCCGGCTCTTGACGCCCACCGTGCATATCACCTTCGTGAGGGACGAGTGGGACACCTCCTTGGACGCCTGCCGTGCAGAGGGGGAGAGCACACGTGTCGTCTCGGATTGTTAGATTTGGGCGCCCTGGGAAAAGCGAGCGAGAGACGAACATCACGGGACGACGCGTACCTGGACGATCTGCGCCAGACCCGAGTCCGACGCGGAGGCGCTCAAGGTCTTGCGCGCGAGGTCGGTTCCGCTGTCGTAGCGGATGCCGCCCTTGCGCAGGGCCACCACCTTGGGGTTCATGGCGCTCGCGCGGGACTCGCGCCCCGAGCAATGACCGACGCGCGCAAAATATCACCTTCTCGCGCGCAGTCTCCCTCCCTCGGACGGGCCGAGTCGCTCGAGGGAAAAACGCGTTTTCGGAAAAAACTCGCGCCGTCCGCGCCTCCGGTCAATAAAAACGCACACCCCCCCCTCGCGCCCCCAGTTCAGATCGCGTTTCTTCTCAGAAGAGGTGCCCCGTGGCGAAGAACACCGTGGCGGCGCCCACCGCGAGCGCGGAGAAGGCCATCTCGGCCTTGTCCACGACTGCCACGCCGGTGCTGGGCGCGGCGACGCCGACCGCCTCGCGAACGCCGCCGACTCGGAACGCGTACGCCGCGTACGCGAGCGTCATGAGCAACACCAGGAGTCTCAGGATGAACGGCATGACGGGATCGAACTTCTTCGCGAACCCGTGCGTGTCGCTGGCTAAGATGGCGTCGCATCGCTCGTGGACGTTCGCCAGCTGTTTCCGGGTTTTGGCGGCGTTGGGATCGGCGTTGGCGACTTTCTTTTCCATCGCGCGCGCGTGCGTCTTGAACATGCGCGCGACGTCGTAGATGTCCAGGCACTCCAGCATGATGCGCGCGGAGAGCCCGCGCCTGATCTTGACGACGCCCTCGAAGATCTTGCCGTTCTCGTAGCACTCCGCGAGCGTGGCGATGGCCATCACCTGCGGAATCGCGCAGAAGCGGAACACGTCCACGTTCTTGAGCGACGACATGTACTCCAGGCTCGCGCCGGCGTGTTCGAGCGCGTTGGTGATGAGGTGGTTCGCGCAGTGCACAGCCTTCTCGCGGTTTTCGGGGTACTGGAACGCGTCCAGCGTTTTGGCGTACTTGCTCCACACGCACTTGGGCCAGAACATGCGCGGCGCGGGCTCCTCCACGATGTCCTCCAGGTAGTCGCGGATGATGTTCGTCTTTTGCAGAAACAGACCCATCTCGTTGGACAGGTCCTCCATGTCGGCGAACCGCTTGTCTTCGAGCAACGAGGAGGCCCACAGGTTGGATAACCCGATACCCACCAGCCCGGCGACGTAGTGGCAATACTCGTTCCAGTCCTTCAACGTCACAACCTCTCGTTTGATGAAGTTGGACATGCCCTCGCCCATGCGCTTCGTGATATCGGCGATGACGTCGCGGTATTCCTTCTTCAGCGACAGAAACACCGCGGTGACCTTGGGGTACTCGTCCATGAGCACCTTGTAGTGCTTCTCCCCGCACGGGTACACGTACTTGCGGTCGTAGATCTTCTTGTAGAATACCTCCAGCTCGGGGCACTTGACCTCGTCGGGGATGGACATGTCGTCCTCCACGGTGTCCAGCGCGCGAAGCACGAGGTAGAAGATGCACACCGCGTCCTGCAGCTCGTGCGGGAGCTGCTGAATCACGATCGCGAACGAGCGGGACACCTTGTTGAGCATGTCGTAGCAGAACGCCAGGTTGGGCTCCTTCGGCAGCTTCTTGGCCTTGTCCGCCATGCGCTTCACCTTGAGCAGGGGGACGAGGTCCCCGGGGTGCTTCAGAAGCAGCGACAGGACGCCCATGGTGTTTGTCGCGTTCGAACGGCGACGATCGGACGCTGACGCTTCCGGCGCGATCCCACGAACTCGGCCAACCTTCAGCCCTGCGTCTCGATCGACCTGGAGGACGAGCGCGAGGTTCGAGTCGGCAGCGATGCGCGCGTGCCTCGACGTGTGCGCGCGCTCCCGTCGGGACGGACAAGACCGCCGCTTCGCCGGCAGCTCGCGTGCGTCTCGCTCGCGAAAACGAGCCGCGGCAGATAAACCGCGGCGGAGACTCGGCCAGGTGGACGCACGAAGCGACTCGGAAAAAACGCGACGCGCGCGCATGGTTTCGAGCGACGCTTCGATCGCGAGGCGCGCGGCTTTGATCGCGCAGGAGCAAATTCTGACGAGGCTCTTGATCGCGTTTACCGATCAAACGCTCCGGGCAAAACACACGAAACCGCTTGAAAAAAGCCATTGGCTCGAGCTGCTGACTAAAACGCACACAGACGGACACGTCGCCCTGCGTCGAATCAGGTATGGGAGTTTTTTCGAGGCGAATTTACGAAACGGGCTCGGCCTATCAGATTTCACCGATTTCTTCTGATTCTAGGCTGAGGAGATCAAAAATGAGATTTTCGTGAATTCCAGACTGTTTGCGTGTGGGATGACCCTCCCAAATCAAGCGAGATATTTCCCTTCCAGATGGCAGCGATGATGGCCACGAAGAACGAGTAAGGGGAAACGAGCGCGGAGCGCGACGGGTCCGGCGATCATACTTGCCTCGCACACCGCGTCGCAACAACCGCACACTACAAACATGGCCTCGGCCTCTGCCCTCGCGGGCGCTTTCACCACTCTCGGTGTCTCCGCCAACCGCGCTGCGGCCAAGAAGACCAATGTCGTCGCGAAGAAGGTGCGCGTCGAGATGCCCTCCGTTCCCAACAAGAGCACGCGCTCGTCGACGTCATCGTTTCCGCGCGTCGCGCGCGCGCGGCGGTGGCTCGTGCGCCCAGCGATCAGCACGGCTCGCGCGTTCGCCGCGGGCGCGATCGACGGCGATCGGTGCCGCACGCGCGATCGCGCGATCGCGCGACGCGCGCGGCTCGGTCGCGAACGTCCCCGATCCGTTCTGGTGGCACGATTGTTTTCTTCACCTACCGGGCAATTCCTGACGCGGGGTTTGCCAACCCGCGACGCCTCGAACGCTCGCTCACCTCGCCTCTTCTCCGCGCTCGATCCGCAGGCTTTCTCCGCGCTCTCGGCGGTCCGCTCCGTCAAGCGTGATCTCACGGTACGTCTCCGCGCCGCGCCGCGAGGCCCCCGAACCCCTCCTTCCATCTCTACCCGATATGTTTTTGCCACCTGGTGTCCTGTCAGTCTCCGAGAAGAAGGAACGGGCTTCGGGCCGCCGCGCCGCGGAACGCGCGCTCGACACCGATCCCGCGCGCGGCCGTTCGGGGAGAGGAAGCGCGCGTCCCCGCGTCCGTGCCGCTCCGGCGCGGCGCGCGGATCACGCGAGCGAGCCCCCCCCGCCCTCCCGCGTGTCCAGTTGGCGCTACGATGGACGCGGTCGGGCGGAGTATCCAGACTGGATACCGCACGGATCCGGCGCACGTCCGCCGCGCGCGGTCCGTGACGTGGCTGGGAGACCCGAATTTTTCCGCGCTCGGAGCGCGACCGGTACGAAGGAGCGCGCGGCTGACCCCTCTTCCCCCCCTTCAGATCTCCAACGTCGCGACCGGTCCCCAGGGCCCGGTGACCTCCGACGACATGTCCGAGGAGGACATGATCATGGCCGACCAGGGCGGCGGCCAGGGCTTCACCAACGTCGACCCCGAGATTCGCCGCATCGTGCCCGACGCCAAGGGCCGCGTCGTCGTCAAGGTTGTGTACGTGGTGCTCGAGTCGCAGTACCAGTCCGCGCTCTCCGCGGCTGTGAACTCGCTCAACGCCACCAACGACAAGGTGTGCTTCGAGGTGTCCGGCTACCTCCTGGAGGAACTCCGCGACGCCAAGAACCTGGCGATGATGAAGGAGGACGTCGAGTCGGCGAACATCTTCATCGGCTCGCTCATCTTCATCGAGGAGCTCGCTGAGAAGATCGTCGAGGTCGTGTCGCCCCTGCGCGAGCAGCTCGACGCGTGCCTCATCTTCCCCTCCATGCCCGCGGTGATGCGCCTGAACAAGCTCGGCACCTTCTCCATGGCGCAGCTCGGCCAGTCCAAGTCCGCCATCGCGTCCTTCATGAAGAAGAAGAAGGAGTCCGGCGGGTTCGAGGAGGGCATGCTCAAGCTCGTGCGCACGCTCCCCAAGGTGCTCAAGTACCTCCCCTCGGACAAGGCGCAGGACGCGCGCAACTTCATGAACTCGCTGCAGTACTGGCTCGGCGGGTCCTCGGACAACCTCGAGAACTTCCTGCTCATGATCTCCAAGGCGTACGTGCCCGCGCTCGAGAACATGGACATGGAGATTGCCGAGCCCGAGACGGTGGCGGAGACGGGCATCTGGCACCCCATGGCGCCGTACATGTACGAGGACCTCAAGGAGTACCTCAACTGGTACGACACCCGCAAGGACATCCAGTTCGCCAAGGACGCGCCCGTCGTCGGTCTCGTGCTGCAGCGCTCGCATCTCGTCACCGGTGACGAGGGCCACTACGCCGGCATGGTCATGGAGCTCGAGGCGCGCGGCGCGAAGGTGGTGCCCATCTTCGCCGGCGGCCTGGACTTCTCCCAGCCCGTCGAGAGGTTCTTCTTCGACCCCATCACCAAGGACGCGTACGTCGACACCGTGCTGTCGCTCACCGGCTTCGCGCTGGTCGGCGGCCCCGCGCGCCAGGACCACCCCAAGGCCATCGACTCGCTCAAGAAGCTCAACGTGCCCTACATGGTGACCGTGCCCCTGTCCTTCCAGACCACGGAGGAGTGGACTGACTCCACGCTCGGCCTGCACCCCGTGCAGGTTGCGCTCCAGGTGGCGCTCCCCGAGCTCGACGGCGGCCTCGAGCCCATCATCTTCTCCGGCCGCGACTCCAAGACTGGCAAGTCGCACACCCTGGAGGACCGCGCCTCGCAGATCGCGGGCCGCGCCCTGAAGTGGGCCGCGCTCCGCAAGAAGAAGAACGTGGACAAGAAGCTCGCCATCACGGTGTTCTCCTTCCCCCCCGACAAGGGCAACGTCGGCACCGCCGCGTACCTCAACGTCTTCGGCTCCATCTTCCGCGTGCTCAAGGGCCTGAAGGCGGATGGCTACGACGTCGGCGACATGCCCGACACCGAGGATGAATTGATCAACTCCGTGCTCAACGACAAGGAGGCCAAGTTCGCGTCGCCCGACCTCAACATCGAGCACAAGATGTCCGTCAAGGAGTACGAGAAGCTCTGCCTGTACCAGGAGGACCTGCACGAGAACTGGGGCCCCCCGCCCGGGAACCTCAACTCGGACGGCCAGAACCTGCTCGTGTACGGCAAGAAGTTCGGCAACGTCTTCATCGGCGTCCAGCCCACCTTCGGCTACGAGGGTGACCCGATGCGCCTGCTCTTCTCCAAGTCCGCGTCGCCCCACCACGGCTTCGCCGCGTACTACACGTACATCGAGCACGTGTTCGGCGCCGACGCCGTGCTGCACTTCGGCACGCACGGCTCCCTGGAGTTCATGCCCGGCAAGCAGGTCGGCATGTCCGGCCAGTGCTACCCGGACCACCTCATCGGCAACACCCCCAACATCTACTACTACGCCGCGAACAACCCCTCGGAGGCGACCATCGCGAAGCGCCGCTCGTACGCGAACACCATCTCCTACCTCACCCCCCCCGCCGAGAACGCGGGTCTGTACAAGGGGCTGAAGGAGCTCAAGGAGCTCATTTCGTCGTACCAGGGCCTCAAGGACTCGGGCCGCGGTCCTTCCATCGTGAACTCCATTGTGACCACCGCGATCACCTGCAACCTCGACAAGGACATCCCCGAGATCCCCACGGACGACTCTGACGCCAAGGACATGGACCAGGACACCCGCGACATGATCGTCGGCAAGGTGTACCAGAAGCTCATGGAGATTGAGTCCCGCCTCCTGCCCTGCGGCTTGCACGTCGTCGGCTGCCCCCCCTCCGCGGAGGAGGCGGTTGCCACGCTCGTGAACATCGCCGGCATCGACCGCGAGGACGAGGAGATCCTCGCGCTCCCCCAGATCCTCGCGCAGTCCATCGGCCAGGACATCGAGACCATCTACCGCGCCAACGACTCCGGCGAGCTCGAGGCGGTGCAGCTGCTGCAGGACATCACCATGGCGTCGCGCGCCATGGTTGGCGAGTTTGTCTCCAAGGCGTCGGACCCCTCCGGCCGCCTCGCCGCCGGCGCGCTCGGCGCGCTCAGCGGCATGTTCGGCAATGCCTCGGTCGCGCTCCCGTGGGGCGACTCGCTCAAGGGCACGCAGTTCGACGGCAAGGTTGACGTCGCCGCCTCGCGCAAGCTCTTCGAGTACCTCCGCTTCTGCCTCGAGCAGGTTGTCAAGGACAACGAGCTCGGCGCGCTCACTGAGGCGCTCAACGGCGAGTACGTGCTCCCCGGCCCCGGCGGCGACCCCATCCGCAACCCCAAGGTGCTCCCCACCGGCAAGAACATCCACGCGCTCGACCCCCAGGCGATCCCCACCGCCGCGGCGCTCGCGTCCGCGAAGGTTGTGGTGGACCGCCTCATCGAGCGCCAGCGCGTGGAGAACAACGGCGTGTACCCCGAGTCCATCGCGCTCGTGCTGTGGGGCACGGACAACATCAAGACGTACGGCGAGTCGCTCGCGCAGGTGATGCTGATGGTGGGCGTGCGCCCCATGCCCGACGCTCTCGGCCGCGTGAACAAGCTCGAGCTCATCTCCCTGGAGGAGCTCGGCCGCCCGCGCATCGACGTCGTCGTGAACTGCTCCGGCGTGTTCCGCGACCTGTTCGTGAACCAGATGAACCTCCTCGACCGCGCCGTCAAGCTCGCCGCCGAGCAGGACGAGCCCCACGAGATGAACTTCGTGCGCAAGCACGCCGTCGAGCAGGCGGAGGAACTCGGTCTGTCCATCCGCGAGGCGGCGACGCGCATCTTCTCCAACGCCTCCGGGTCGTACTCCTCCAACGTCAACCTGGCGGTGGAGAACTCGTCCTGGAACGACGAGTCGCAGCTGCAGGACATGTACCTGAACCGCAAGTCGTTCGCGTTCAACTCGGACTCGCCCGGCGCCGGCATGGAGACCAAGACGGACATCTTCAAGTCGGCGCTCTCCAAGGTTGACGTGACGTTCCAGAACCTGGACTCCTCCGAGATTTCGCTCACGGACGTGTCGCACTACTTCGACTCCGACCCCACCAAGCTCGTCGCGGGCGTGCGCGAGGACGGCAAGATGCCCTCCTCGTTCATCGCCGACACCACCACGGCGAACGCGCAGGTGCGCTCGCTGTCCGAGACGGTGCGCCTCGACTCGCGCACCAAGCTGCTCAACCCCAAGTGGTACGAGGGCATGCTCGCGTCCGGGTACGAGGGCACGCGCGAGATCCAGAAGCGCCTGAACAACACCCTGGGCTGGTCCGCCACCTCCGGGCAGGTGGACAACTGGGTGTACGAGGACGCGAACGACGTGTACATGAAGGACCCGGAGATGCAGAAGCGCCTGATGGAGACCAACCCCAACTCGTTCCGCAAGATGGTTGCCAACTTCCTCGAGGCGAACGGCCGCGGGTACTGGGAAACCTCCGACGAGAACATCGAGCGTCTCCGCAACCTTTACATGGAGGTGGAGGACAAGATCGAGGGTGTCGAGAACTGAATCGGTTCTCGAATTTTCGCGCTCTCGAGCGGAAGAGGAGGCGGTGGCGGTCGTCGCCGCCCTTTCGCTCGAAGGCGCGTCGCTTCTCCTCGTCGGGGCTCGTCTCGCGAGACCCGGCTCGCCGGTCTCATTACAGACCGCGCGAGTTCATTCATTTTTGCCTCTGCCGCTTTAGCCATTCATGGGCACACGGACGATCGCATCTACACATCAAGCACCTGCACGCGCATTCAACACGGAGCAAGCCAATTTATGAACCCGGGGCGCGGCGAGCGCTTTTACAGCTCGCCGCGAGACGGGGCGCGTGAGGACATCATTCGTAAGTGCCGAAAGTGTATCATTCACAGCATTTCAATCTAAAAAAATATTCAAAAAAACCAAACGCGAGTCGTGCGTACCACCATCGAGCACCCTGTCCCGCCTCGCTTTCCCCCGCTTCACAGTCTCCGACGCTCAGCTCGCGTCTCTATCTCCGCGCTCGCCGCACCCGAGTCGACGTGGCGGCGAAAAAGAAAAACTGTCTTGTGTAAAAATAGACGAGTTTTCAAGACTGACATCACATACAGCAAAATACATATGTAATATCGACATTTTTCACTCCGCGCGACAGTTTCGTTCCCCTCGCGACCAGTTTCCTCCCTCGGCGCTCACACCACGACGCGCGCTCGGGAGATGAGGCGCAGCGCGCTGAGGGATCGTAACGACGAGTCCGGCGTCGACGCTATCGCGCGCATCAAGGCGATCGTCGCCGGCAAAGCCTCGCGCAGCGCGTTCCTCGACGACTCGGACGTCGAGTGTTCCCCCACGGCACATCCGGTCGGTGGTGCCGAGAACAAGGAAAACGCCGAGAGGATGAGTGACTCGGACGAGGACTGCTCTTCCGCGCAGCCCGTGCGGAGGAAGAAGAACAGACTCGTGCGCAAGTCTCAGCTCGAGACGGAAGAGGCGGAGGAGGCGGAATCCTCGTCGCCGTCCCCGCTCCCCAAGGCGCGACCACGTCGGGCGGTCATCATCGACTCCGACTCCGACTCCGACTCCGTCTCCGAGGCGGAGGATGTCGCGAAGACGGATGACGAAAACGCCGGCGAGACCTCCGCGCTCGTCGACGCGATGCGCGGCCTCGAGGTGAAGAAGCCCAGCATCGCGCCTCAGGCACCTTCAGCACCGTTCGCGCCGGTCGCCCCGGCGATGAGACCGCCGCCGGCGAACGCGCCGTCCGTCCCGGCGTCCGGGCCGCCGCGCCCGCGGCGCGCCGCGACGCCGGCGACGCCGGCGACGACGAAATCGAAGCCCGCGACGAACGCGTCTCCGAGCGGCGCTGGCGCGGTTTCCTCTTCGGTTTCCCCGGCTCCGGGAAGAGACAGCCGCCCGGAACCGTCGGACGGCCCGCGGCCTATGCGCCTGAAAGGTCGCGAGGGCGGCCCGCGCTTCGAGCTCGCCGGCGCGCTGGCGTCCCGCTTGTACGACCACCAGCGCGACGGCGTGCGCTGGATGTGGAACCTGCAGCTGCAGGGCCGCGGCGGGATCCTCGCGGACGACATGGGTTTAGGGAAGACCCTGCAGGTAGCCGCGTTTGCCGCGGGCCTGCTCCGCAGCCGCGCGGCGAAGCGCGTGCTGTGCCTCGCGCCCACCACGCTGCTCCCGCACTGGGGCAAGGAGTTCAAAGTGGCGGGCCTCGTCGAGGGCGTGAACCTGTTCAAGTACGCGGGCGGCGGCTCAAAGTCCGAGCGCGACAAGGCGCTGCGCGCCGTCACCGAGCGCGGCGGCGTGCTTCTCAGCACGTACGGCATGGTGACGCACAACGACGTGGCGCTCGGCGCGCCGGAATCCGAGGAAGACGCCGAACGCGTCGCGGCGGCGAGCGGCCGCGGCGCCGCCGTGAGCAGCCAGGACATGCCGTCGCGCGCGCGGGGGCTGCTGTGGGACTGGATCGTGTGCGACGAGGGGCACAAGCTGAAGAACCCCGCCGCGCAGTTACCGACGAAGATCCGAACGCTGCCCTCGTCGCACCGGCTGGTGATCACGGGCACGCCCATCCAGAACGACCTGAACGAGCTCTGGGCGCTGTACGACCTGTGCTGCCCGGGTCTGCTCGGGGACGCGCAGGAGTTCAGGCGCGAGTACGCCAAGCGCGTCGCCGCCGGGCAGAGCAGGGACGCGACCGAGCGCCAGCGGTCCGCGGGCGCGCGCGCTTCGGATGAGCTCAGGAAGCTGTGCAGGCCGTTCATGCTGCGGCGCGAGAAGTCCGCCGTGCTCGCCAAGGCGAAGGCGGAGCGGGACGCCGAGGAAGGCGCGGGAGGCGCGGGTGGCTCGTCTTCGTCGGCGGCGGCGCCCGGGACGCCTTCCGCGGCGGCTCCCGGCGCGCCTCGCACCAGCATCGAGGCGAGCGCAACCGGCTGGGCGGGCGTGAAGCACGCGCCCACGCAGCTCGGCAAGAAGAACGATCTGGTCGTGTGGATCCCGCTGCGGCCGGCGCAGAAACGGCTCTACCGCGCGTTCCTCGACTCGAGCGTCGTGCGGCGGGCGCTGAACAAAACCGGCTCGGCGCTCGCCGCAATCAACGTCTTGAAGAAAATATGCGACCACCCGGCGTTGTGCGCTGCGATGGCGCGATCGGACGACGGCGCTCTCGCGAAAGAAGACGCGAGTCTCGCGATCGACGCGCCGGAGGAGTCGTCGGAGGCTTTCGACGATCCCGACGCCGACGTCGGCGGCGCCGCCGCCGCGGAGGGCAAACGCGAAGCCGTGCGCGCCGCCGTTGAGAGCGCGGGTCTGACGCCGGGGGACCTCGAGGGCGACACGGACGCGTCCGGCAAAGCCGCGTTTCTGCGCGCGCTGCTGACGCGGCTGACGAACAACGGCCACCGCGTGCTCGTGTTTTCGCAGTCCATCAAGATGCTGGACGTCGTCGAGCGCGCAGCGCGCGAGGACGGGCACGCGCTGGTGCGCGTGGACGGTCGCGTCCCCGCGGAGGAGCGGCACGCGCGGGTGGAACACTTCCAAAACAGCCCCGACGTTCCCCTGGCTTTACTCACCACGCAGGTGGGCGGTTTGGGGCTGACGCTCACCGCGGCGGACCGCGTGGTGATCTACGACCCCTCGTGGAACCCCGCGGCGGACTCGCAGAGCGTGGACCGCGCGTACCGCATCGGCCAGACGAGAGACGTGGTCGTGTACCGGCTGGTGACCTGCGGCACGGTGGAGGAGAAGGTGTACCGGCGGCAGGTGTTCAAGGGGGGCCTGAGCCGCGCGGGCACCAGGGACGGGAACCACTTCCGGTACTTCAGCGCGGATGACACGAGCGGGCTGTTCGAGTGCACGGACGCGGGCCTCGCGTCGTCCGCCACGCAGAGGGAGCTGGAGGCGCTGCATTCTCGCGACCGCGCCTGGACGAAGGAGCTGGCGGAGGTGGAGGCGCCCATGGTACAAACGCTTGGCGCGGCGGGGCTTTCCGACCACGACCTGCTGTTCACGAAGGAGGACACCACCAAGGCGGGGGAGGGCGCGAGCGTCCTGAAGGGCGGCGGCGCGTTCGGGGGTGGCAAGTCGGGCGGCGCTGAAAAGAAAGGCGCGGGCGCGGGGAAGGGCAAGGGTGGCGGGTGGAAGGGCGTCGACTCCGGTTGGGGCGGGGACGCGCAGCTCGGCGCGCTCGCCGCGGCCGCCGGCTCGGCGTTGGCCGCCACGCCCGCCTCGTTCGCGGTCGCGGCGAAGGCTGAGAGACAGACGACAGCGGCGCTCGCGCCCGCGCGCGGCGCGGACGCGCGCGCGGATGCGAATGAGACGTCGCCCGCGAACGCGACGAAGCGGAAGGCGACGGAGAAGCTGCGCGCGCTGCGCCTCGCGAAGGAGAAGCAGGAGACGCTGCTGGACATGCCCGGGATGCTGAAGCGGCTGCCGGACAAGGGCAAGAGCATCGTCGAGCGCATCGACGCGCTCGCCGCGGAGATCGAGACGCTGGAGGCGGAGGTGGCGGCGAAACACGGGCCCCGCGGGCCCGGGGATTCTCACGGAGGCGACGCCTCCGCCGCGAGCCCGGCGCCGGAGGCGTCCGTCGCGGCGGCGTCGCGCGCGTCGGCGCGTTTCGACCATTCGCCCGCCGCGGCGCTCGTCTCGCCGGCGCCCTCGTCGCGTCGCGGCTCGGGGGGCACGGCCTCGACCGGGACGCGCACCCCGCCGTCGCGAGCCTCGTCGGGTGACGCGGTTTCGGGAACGCTCCCGGAACGCTCCCGCGCGGTTCCCGCGGCGGGCGCGGCGTCCGAGCCGGACTCGGCGTCGCCGACGGCGTCGCATTCGGATTCGTTCCGCAGCGCCGAGAGCGGCGTCGGCGAGACGGACGAGACGGTCGAGCTCGACGTCACGGCCGACCTCGACGCGACCGTCGAGCTGGAACGTATCGATACGACCGCGGAGGAGGCGGAGGTGGACGGCCTCGCGGACATGATGGGGACCGTGGAGTTGCGATAGCGCCGTAGTTTGGTTTGGTTCGGCGCGAAGTTTTCTTCGGCGCTTTTCGTCTCATCTCCCCGTGCGTTTCTTGCGTTTCCGCGCGAAGCCTGATGGCTGCCTCAAGAGAGATCCTCGGGCGATTCTCGGCTCGCGATTCGCCGAATCGTTTTCTTTCCGCGCCAGCTCTACGGGCTTCGACTTCGCGCGCGCCGAGCCCGGACCGAGCCGAGGCGAGCGAGGAGGCGCGCGCCGCCGACGCACCTTGCGCTGGAGAGGCGTCGACGCGACGCTCGGACGAGAGGCGAGACGCGGGCGGTCGGGGAGACGGAGACATGTCGGTGTCGTGGGCGGCGATTGTGCCCGCTGTCGCCCGGGGGCCGAGTCGACCGGCGGTCGGTAAGGCGCGGTCGCGCACGGTCGCGCGCGCCGCGCCGCACAGACGCCCCGCACTCGTGTCTGCGTCGGCACCCGGCGACCTCGGGCGACGACCGAAGGGCGCGCGCGCGAAGCGCGCGCGCGGGCGCGACGGTCGACCGAGACCGCCTCGATCTTCCGAGGCGGAACAGCCGGCGGGCGTGGCGGTGACGGAGAAAGCGGATGGCGAAGAGGCGGCTGACGCCGCGCGGGCTGCTGTGGTCGAGTCCGAGGCGGCGACCACGGCGCGCGCGCCCGCCGATCCCGGGACGACCGCGGCGGCGAGCAGCCCGACCCCGTCCGCCAGGGAGGTGGCCACGGTTTCGTTCTTCGCCGCGGCGGCGGCGGCGAGCGTCGCATCCGCCGGCGGCCCCGCGGGCTTCGCCGACGAGACCTCGCGTTTCTTCTCGCTGCTCGTCGCCAACCACCTGCCTGGCGCTGGCGGCGTCATCGAGGACGCCTTCCTGGGCCTGCTGACCATCTGCACGGTCTACTCGCTTTGGCGCTCATCGCTGATCCCCGCGCCCGTCGGCAACCCCATCGCGCGCAAGTCGCGCACGAAGGCGTCATGGGCGCACGTCGTCTCCGGCGGCGGCGCGCTCGCCACCGGGCTGTACGGCGTCGCGCTCGAACGCGTGTACCGCGAGACCCCGGGGTGGACTTGGATGTGGGTCTCGTCCGCGCTGTTCCTCACGAACGCCCTCACCTACTCGCCTCTGATGGCCATCTTCAAGGCGTCCAAGGAGGGAAAGTACGCGATGAAGCTCGGGTACTCGTTCGTGGCGTCGTTCCAGGGCGTCGTGTTCATCGCGTGGTCCGCGCGGCCGGACTCGCCGGACTGGATGTACTGGGCGGTGATGCCCTTCTGGTACTTCTCCATCGCCAAGCTCTGGGAGAGCGCGGAGTTCGTGCTGGCGCTCGCGCCCAAGTCGGAGCAGCTGCGCGCGGGAGGCGAAGAGACGCTCCTGGACAGGATCTCGAAGGGCTCGAAGTCGCGGCTGGGGCGGATGACCCCCGACGCCGCGACGCTGACGTACGTGTCGCTCAACGCCTTTGCGGCGATTTTCGATAACTGCTACATGGCGCTGTACACCGCGCTCGGGCCGGAGCAGTTCTGGCACACCTCGCAGGCGTTCAACGACGCGGACTTCCACCTACGGATGGTCAAGGGTACGACCGGATCGCTCACGGTGGCGCTCCTCATCTTCATCAGCACGCTGGGATGGCGGAAGCAGATGTCGATGGACCTCGCCATCTGGCTGAACGTCATCCTGGGGTCGGTCGGGCCGTGGATCGTGCTGTTCTGGCACAAGCTGGAGGACCCGTCCGAGAACTGGTTCCCGCAGTTCGTGTTCGACCCGAACTACGCGTACCACCCGCTGTGGGAAACCGCCGCCGCGATCGGAAGCGGGAGCGCGT
>MDSV01094053.1_pt1 | contig 21988 bp, 20 predicted proteins | sample 810851 | NCBI WGS metagenome assembly MDSV01 (sample SAMN05326640, study PRJNA326480) | marine metagenome | isolation source: seawater | place: Atlantic Ocean: North East | collected 2012 | reverse complement strand
CCCATGATTCCATCACCTCTTGTGCCAATGTATTACCGGTTTGACGTTTTTCTTCCACGTCGTGGAATGCATCAAACATCAGTAGAGTGCTTTTCAGGGCCTTGGCAGACGTCTGTCCGACTTCGCTATCATCCAGTAGCTCGACCAGTGGGGGGATGTTGTAGCCGCCAAGCATTGTACCAAGTAAACGTGTCGCCTCTGCGCGTGACACGAGATCGCACTGTATGTTCCCCTTAGCGATGTCGGTTAAAAAAGCGGCTTTGACGTAGGCGGCTTCGTCGACGCCTGCGGGTACGCGGTTGGTCAATAAATCCAGAAGGAAAGAATCCTCTCCGGTTGGAGGATTTTTTAAAAGCTTTACTAGGCCAGCTACTTGGTCAGCGCTGAGCGGTTTTGGCGTGATGCCCTCAGTGGCACGTTCCTCAACATGTTTGCGGTATTCTTCGAGCACAATAATCGTCCCTGTTTAGATTGAATTGAACGCGGTGGGTGGGTCCTTTTGGGAACCGGGTCACGGTGCGCTAGGAGTGACCAGTTTAGCAAAAAAATACGATGCTCCTGTCCTTAAAATGGTATCGGGCTGGTTTCTCGATTAGTTCGCAATCGGGTATGCTGGAAGGGTCGCTTTGGTCATTTGGCGTAGGCATCGAATGACTTGGCAACTGTAGCCGTACTCGTTGTCATACCATACGTAAACGACGCAGCTGTTGTTGCCGGTCGCGATGGTTGCAAGCCCGTCGACTATGCCCGCCGCACGAGATCCAACGAAATCAGAACTGACCGCCTCCGGCGAGTTTGAATAGTCGATCTGTTTTTGTAGTTTTGAGTGGATGGCGACGTAGCGTAGGTAGTCGTTTAGTTCATCCTTTTCCACTGTTTTGCCAAGATTGAGTTTGAGAATCGCCATGGACACGTTCGGTGTTGGTACGCGAATCGCGTTACCCGTGAGTTTCTCTTTGAGTTGGGGTAAAGCCTTGGATACAGCCTTCGCGGCACCGGTCTCAGTGATCACCATATTGAGTGCGGCAGCGCGACCGCGACGATCACCTGAATGGAAATTATCAATCAGGTTTTGGTCATTTGTGTAGCTGTGGACTGTTTCGACATGTCCGTTTTGTATACCGTATTTTTCATCGATTGCAGCAAGCACAGGTGTAATCGCATTGGTCGTGCAGCTTGCGGCCGATATAATCGTATCGGTATCGCTGATTTTCGCGTGATTTACGCCGTGCACAATATTTTTTAGGTCGCCTTTACCCGGCGCCGTTAAAAGTACTCGGCTCGCGCCCGCAGATTTAAGGTGCACCGAGAGTCCCTCACGATCTCTCCATCTACCAGTATTATCGACAACCAGAGCATTGGTGATGCCGTATGCTTTGTAATCGACCTCGGTGGGGCTGGACGCATAGATGACTTGGATGCGTTGACCATTAGCAATAATTGCGTTGCTATCGTGGTCGATGGTAATCGTGCCATCGAAAGACCCATGCACAGAATCGCGCCTGAGGAGGCTCGCACGTTTCATGAGATCACTGTCGCCATTGTGACGGACAACGATAGCGCGCAGGCGGATGGCCTCTTTCGACCCCGATTTTGCAATGAGCTCGCGTGCGAGCAGTCGGCCAATCCGTCCAAAACCATACAGCACGATATCTGTTTTTTGACCCGATGCTGTTGCTGCACCAGTAGCGCCTTTCAGTTCGTCCGATACGTAGTCGGACAGGTCTCGTGTATCGCCAAGTCGGCGATAGTTGACCGCCAATTTACCGATATCTACGTGGCATGGATTGAGATCAAGTTTGGCTACCTCGAGTAATACTTCACGTGCCTCTTCGGCCGTTAGTTCCTCATCCTCCAGCTGTCGAGCAAACCGACAACATTTGATGACATTGATGACGGTACGATTATTCAAAAGGCGGCCAAAAATCGATGTTTCGATCGATTTTTCTCTGAACAGCCGCCCAATGATCGGCATCATCTCCTCGGCGGCCGAGATTCTGCTGTTCCAGTCCTCCATGGTCTCGTTGACAAGGTCCATCGACATCGAATGTTCTCTCTTAAATCGTGTAGATTAATTCTGTGAGTAGAGGGACCGTAAATCAATAAAATTAAGTGAGAAAACCATTTTATGACCATATTAATAAATTTAGTCATATTTTTATTCTAAATTATATGGTTGTTTTTTTTGTCAGAGTCCTGAACCATAACCTCTTGTCAGCCACGAATGATTGATTTCCCATATGCAAACTCGGGTACCCACCCCATGCGTTGGACTGTGTTCAACGACCTACGGCGACTCTGTCTGCAGAGGCTGCAAACGTTTTGCCCACGAGATAGTTGATTGGAACAGGTATGACGATTTGCAGAAGACGGCAGTCCTGCGTCGGTTAGGCGAACTGACATCTAGTATCGTCAACCGGTATGTGGTGATAGTCGACGCTAGTCGACTGCGTGAGATGCTGGAGACCCACGGACTGAGATATCATAAACATCAGCCGCCAGAGTGTTGGGTATATGATTTGTTTCGGCAGACCGGAGGAAGGTTTGTTCGGCTTTCCGATTTGGGGCTGGTAAAGCTCCCAGAGGCTGAGTCACTAACAAATGGCGATATTTGGGAACGAATTCAGAGCGAACTCCTTGCGATTTCCGAGGCGCATTATGAGCGATATTTCCGTCAACCGCTGGAATTCGATTGATACGACAAGTCTTTAGAACCTGAGTGCGTTATGCTAGCGCGCCACAGGAGGCTATGTGCAATATCCAACCATTGAATCGACTCTTGGTAATACCCCACTGGTCCGTCTTCAGCGCCTTTGTGAAACCCTTTCTCCAGAAGTCACTATCTTGTGCAAATTGGAGGGAAATAACCCAGCTGGATCGGTGAAGGATCGACCTGCGTTCCGCATGGTACAAGGCGCTCAGGAACGTGGTGAGATAGAACCCGGTGATAGACTCCTCGAGGCAACTAGTGGCAATACCGGGATTGCGCTCGCTATGGTCGGTGCGATCCTTGGCTACCGCATGACACTCATTATGCCCGACAACCTCTCGGATGAGCGGAAGCGTGCGATGACTGCTTACGGTGCCGAGTTGATCCTCGTTTCTGAAAAGGAGGGAATGGAGGGCGCTCGGGACCTTGCCCTCCGTATGGAGAAAAACGGGCAGGGACGTGTATTGAATCAGTTTGCAAATCCTGACTGTCCGCGGGCTCATTACGAGACCACGGGCCCGGAAATTTGGACGGATACCGATGGTCAGGTAACGCACTTCGTGAGCGCCATGGGCACAACAGGAACTATCATGGGCGTCTCGGAATATTTGAAAGAGCAAAATCCGGAAGTGACTATTGTTGGCTTGCAGCCAAGTGGTGGATCGAAAATTGCCGGTATTCGTCGCTGGCCGATTGAATACCAGCCAGAAATCTTTGATCCAACTCGCGTGGACGTTATCTTGGACATTGATCAGAGTGAGGCCGAAGACATGGCAAGACAGCTCGCTGCACGGGAAGGTATTTTTTGTGGAGTCAGCGCAGGTGGAGCTGTCTCTGGCGCACTACGCGTGGGAAAGGAATTAGATAAAGGTGTCGTCGTCTGCATTATTTGTGATCGCGGTGACCGTTATCTTTCCACGGATCTATTTCCTCGATGAGTCGAAGTACTCCACGGAAAACCCGACGTCGTAAGCAAATTCCAGACTTTCCGATTCGTATTGAAAAGTTGTCACATGAGGGTCGCGGGCTCGCGCGCTGGGGCGAACGGATACTGTTTGTGGATGGTGCATTACCTCAGGAATTGGCCACCGTCCGTGTGATTGGAAAATCATCGCGAACCGCTGAAGCAATTGCAAAGGATATCTTGGTTACCTCTACCTTGCGAGCCCAACCTGAGTGTACACACGCCTCAATCTGTGGCGGCTGCTCGTTACAACATCTTCCTCACCACGCTCAACTTGAGCACAAACGCCAGACACTCGACGAATTGATGAACCGTGAGGGAGTGCCTCTGAAGAAGGTGGCGCATTTACCAACGCTGACTAGCTCTACAATAGGTTATCGACGGCGCGCGCGGCTGGGCGTGCGTTGGGTCCAAGCAAAGGACCGATTATTGATTGGATTCCGGGAACGTGCTTCCAATTTTATTGCGGATATTGATGCGTGCCCAATTCTAGATCCACGTATCGGGCTATCGCTCTCCAAACTGGAGAAAGCGATCGCATCATTATCGACACCAGATCGTATTCCACAAATCGAAGTCGTAGCAGGGGACGACACTGTGGCAATAGTTGTGCGTCATCTTGATTCTCTGACCGAAAGTGATTATGAACATCTATCTTCGTTGGGGAAAAAAACCGGCTGGCATATATACCTCCAGCCAAAGGGACCTGACAGTGTGATGAGCTTGTGGCCCTCTGATGGAACACAATTCTTAACCTACAGGATAGGCGAGTTCGGTCTAGAGTATCAGTTCGCAGTTACCGACTTCACGCAAATAAACGGCGCAGTCAATCGAGCCATGATAATTCAAGCGATGGAGTTGCTTGACCTCCGAGGATCGGAGCGTGTCCTGGATCTATTTTGCGGTCTTGGTAACTTTACACTGGCCGCGGCCACGCGATGTGCCGAAGTGGTTGGCGTCGAGGTGTCGGCTATGATGATCGAGAGAGTTTTACAGAATGCCCGTCATAATTCTTTGGATAATGTACGGGCAGTTGCTTTTGATTTGACTCACACGGTCTCGGATCAAAGCTGGGCCAGCGAGGACTACGATATATTGATCATCGATCCTCCGCGGTCGGGGGCGAAAGAGGTATTGGAAGACTTATCTTTGAAACAGATCAACCGTGTTCTTTATGTATCCTGCAATCCAACCACTCTCGCGCGAGATGCACGGATTCTGGTAGATCGCGGATATTCAATGACGCACCTAGGGATGCTGGATATGTTCCCACACACTGCTCACATTGAATCAATGGCGTTGTTTGTAAACCGGGGGCCACGTGGTTAAAGCGCGTGAGCTTCATCCTATCCAGCTTGACTCTGATTTGTCGCTTGAGAATTGGGCTGAACGTTTTGTAAGCCAGGCACACCTAGAATCAGCTGAGAAGCTCGATAAGGCGATTCGTCTGATTCATCGTCTTGAGAGAGAGGATGAGGCCGCCACAGATTGGAAGGGACCTGATGCCTATCAATTTGGTCTTGAGATGGCTGATATTCTATCGATGATGCCGATAGATGAGGATGCACTTGTTGCTGCGCTCTTGTATCGATCGGTCCGGATTGAGCGGCTTCACTTACGGGATGTAAGGCATCAGTTCGGTAAAACCGTTGCGCGCATGATTGAAGGCGTTCAACAAATGGCGATCATTAGCCAGGCACATCAAGATACACCCACGCAATTTTTGGGTGCAGCTGAGAACCAGACCGACGCAGTACGTAGGATGCTGGTTGCAGTAATCGACGATGTTCGCGTGGCGCTGATTAAGCTTGCCGAGCGCACAGCAGCAATCCGGGCGGTGAAATCTGCCAGTGACGAGCGGCGTCTGAAAGTTGCACGTGAGGTATCTGATGTCTACGCACCACTTGCGCACCGGCTAGGTGTCGGACACCTGAAGTGGGAACTTGAGGACCTGTCATTTCGCTATCTTGACGAAAATGGATACAAGCAGATTGCAAAAGAACTGGCGGAGCGGAGAGAAGATCGGGAGCGCTACATAGAGGAATTGGTAGATTCAATTCAGCAAACTCTAGCATCCCAAAAAGTCCACGCTGATCTCACGTGGAGAGCCAAGCATATTTTTTCAATCTGGCGGAAAATGCAGCGTAAGCAGGTCGATTTCTCACAAATTTATGATGTGCGCGCGGTTCGTATATTGGTTGATTCGATTCGTGATTGCTACGCAGCGCTCGGTCTTGTCCATGGAGCCTATAAAAGTATTCCATATGAGTTCGATGACTACATTGCTTCACCCAAACCGAACGGTTACAGGTCGCTTCATACCGCGGTGATTGGTCCTCAGGGAAAGGTTATTGAAGTCCAAATTCGAACTCAGCAAATGCATGATGAGGCCGAGTATGGCGTCTGTGCGCACTATAAATATAAAGGTACTGACAACGAAATCAGTGGTGAAGCTTACGAGGAGAAGATCGCGTGGTTGAGGCAGGTTCTAGATTGGCATGACGAGGTGGGGGATCTTCGAGAATTATCTGATGCGCTGCGACATGATGTTCTTGAGGATCGGATTTATGTGTTCACGCGTGATGGACACGTGGTCGATCTTCCGGTTGGCTCGACGCCGCTTGACTTTGCATACAAGATTCACACTGAGGTTGGTCATTCCTGTCGAGGTTGCAAGATCAATCGGAAAATCGTACCTCTGACATATCGACTGAAAGTAGGTGACCGAGTTGATATTTTACGACAGAACGACGCGCGTCCCAGTCGAGACTGGCTAAACCAAAGCCTTGGCTATCTTAAAACGTCGCGTGCGCGAGCCAAGGTTCAAGCGTGGTTCAAACAGTTAGATCGGGATCAAAATATTTCAGCCGGTAAACAGTTGATTGATTCTGAGATCAAACGATTGGCTTTGGGTTCATTTGATTTAAATGTTGTGTCAGAGTCACTCAACCTGCAATCGACTGAAGATTTGTATGCGGCGGTTGGGGCCGGTGATATCAGAGTGTCGCAGGTGGTCGGTGCGGTAAGTCGTTTGTCTGGTATGACACAACCAGAGCTGGACCTTGAACCGCGACAGGCGTCACCGCAGGAGCGCACAGACGGAATTCAGATCAGGGGCGTGGGAAAACTACTAACGCAAATCGCGACCTGCTGTCATCCAGTTCCCGGTGATGCGATCGTTGGTTTCATAACTAAAAACCGCGGTGTCAGTATTCACCGAGATGATTGTTCGAACCTGTTGTCGCTAGAGGATGAGCAGCCGGAAAGGATTATCGAGGTGTCCTGGGGTGAGAAACAGGTCGAAACCTATCCTGTAGAGATAGAGATTACTGCTTACGACCGTCAAGGATTGCTACGCGATGTTACGTCAGTTCTCGCCAATGAGCGTGTCAATGTGACCGGGATGTCGACTCAATCTGATTCATCAGCGAACGCAGCCCGTTTGCAGCTGTCCATCGAGGTGGATGGATTACCGCAGTTATCCAATGTTCTGGATCGGGTACAGAGAATTCATAATGTGATTGTAGCCAAGCGGATTCGTGGCGCATGACCTATCGGCTTGATGACTTGATCCACTTAATGGCGTGTCTGCGAGACCCGAGCCACGGCTGTCCGTGGGATAGAGAGCAAACCTATAAGAGTATTATTCCTTTCACGCTGGAGGAGGCCTATGAAGTCGCTGATGTAATCGAAAGAGGGGCCCTTGACGAACTCTGCTCAGAGCTCGGTGATTTGCTTTTTCAGGTAGTTTTTTATGCACGACTGGCTGAAGAAGACGGGCGGTTCTCGTTGGAAGAAGTCATCCACAGCGCTGTTTCAAAGTTACTATCTCGTCATCCGCATGTTTTTCACGATGCTACTTTCGAAAGCTTTGGACACAGTAAGTCGTCATCCATGCAGTCGATCAAACAAGCATGGGAAGCGAAAAAGGGTGAGGAACGGGCAGATAGAGGTCAGTTGGACCTTTTTGATGATATTCCGGCGGGGGCTCCTGCGTTGACACGTGCACAAAAGATACAGAAACGCGCAACCTCTATAGGATTTGATTGGTCATCAACAGAGGGAGTATTGTCAAAAATGAACGAGGAGCTCTGCGAGTTGGAAGAGGCGCGCTATCAACAAAACCCAGACGCCATTCTTGAAGAATTTGGTGACTTGCTCTTTACAATGGTGGGTCTCGCAAGGCATCTTAGTGTTAACAGTGAGCAGGCGCTTCGCCTCGCTACACAAAAATTTGAATCCCGTATCAGGGCAGTCACTCAGATGGCTCGTGAGCAAGGGATCGACCTGACGATCGCAACCGATAACGAAAAAAATGGACTTTGGGAGCAGGCGAAAACCGTCTGAACCAAATCTACTCCACAGGATTGAAAGTTATGGAATTGCATCCGTCACTGAGGGATAACGTGAGACTGTTGGGTGAGCAACTCGGCCAGATTATGGTAACTGATCGGGGTGGTGCTTTCTTGGAGCGTATCGAGCGGCTGCGTAGTTTGTCCAAATCTGTTCACCAAGGCGAAGAGACCGCTCGTGATTTGTTGATTGATGCAGTCAAAGACCTCGATGATGAGGAGTTGGTCTCGGTTGCGCGTGCGTTTACTCAGTTTTTGAATCTGTCGAATATTGCCGAGCAACACCATCATGTTCGAAAGACGCGTGGTGATTTCGAGGACAGCGATCCTTATCTGGACGAATCAGCGATACCCGACTTATTCGCCTCAATCTGCGAGACCAGTAAACCGGAAATGATTCTGGAAACTTTATCTGAGATGCGGATTGATTTGGTTTTAACAGCTCATCCAACTGAGTCTGTGCGTCGAACACTTGTTCAGAAATATGAAAAAATTGCCGAGTGTTTGTCCGAGTTTGATGGTGGTGCCCTGTCGCCACGTCGTGATGCACATATTAAACGTCGCTTGAAACGCTTAATCAGCGAGTGCTGGCATACCAACGATATGCGTGCTACCCGTCCGTCTCCAATCGATGAGGCCAAGTGGAGTTTTGCAATGATCGAGAACTCTTTGTGGCAAGCAGTCCCCGATTTTTTGAGAGAATTGAGTACCCAAGTGGCGTTAGTCTCAGGGCAAGAGTTGCCACCTTGGGTTGCTCCGGTTCGCTTTTGTTCGTGGATAGGCGGTGACCGTGATGGGAATCCCAACGTTACCCATGAGGTGACCCGAGAAGTTCTTCTGTTGGGCCAGTGGGTTGCTGCGGATCTTTACTACAATGATCTGACCGGCTTGATTCAGGATCTATCGATGTCTGATGCAACCGCTGTGTTACGGGAGCTCGCGGGCTTAGATGAAGTTGAGCCTTATCGTAGAGTTTTGAAAGATTTACGAGATGAGGTTCTGTTATTGCGGTTAGAGACTGAGGCCAAATTACGTGGCGAAACCGTCGACCGCTACAGTCAAATTCGTGAAACTGCCGACCTTTTTGACCCCATGCTACTAATTTGGGAGTCACTGCATGCGAATGGGATGGGTGAAATTGCCGATGGTTATCTGCTAGATACGTTACGTCGGATTTCAACGTTCGGAATTGATCTAGTCACCCTAGATATTCGGCAGGAAGCAAATCGTCACTCGGATGCGATCGCGGCAATTGCTGACGCTCTTCAGGTGGGAGATTACCTAGGTTGGGATGAAGCGAAGCGCTGCGATTTTTTGAAGCACGAACTATCGAATCCTCGGCCGCTGATCCCGGATGAGTTTGAGCCTTCTGACGAAGTTGCGGAGGTGCTTGCGACGTGCTCTGTGATTGCAGATGCCGATCCCACTAGTTTGGGAAGTTATGTAATCTCGATGGCGAGGCAGCCCTCTGACGTTCTGTCCGTGATGCTACTGCAGAAAGCGTGTGGTGTCGCTCACCAGTTACCCGTTGCCCCACTTTTTGAGACCTTAGATGACCTAGAATATGCCCCCAAGGTGATAGCGTCCTTGCTGTCTGATCCAGCTTACGTCGATGCGATTAACGGCGTTCAACACGTCATGATTGGTTACTCAGACTCGGCCAAGGATGCGGGAACATTAGCAGCCTCGTGGGCGCAATATAAAGCACAGGACCAGCTAGCCGATATTGCTTGGAAATATGGTGTGAAACTGGTGCTATTTCATGGGCGTGGCGGGACAGTGGGCCGCGGTGGCGGACCAGCCCATCGTGCAATTCTCGCCCAGCCGCCGGGCTCCGTAGATAACGCCATTCGTGTGACCGAACAAGGTGAAATGATCCGGTGGAAGTTCGGCTTACCTGATCTTGCGGTACAGACTCTAACAAGCTATGTCCAGTCTGTAATGCAGGCTACGCTCAGGCCTACCAAAAGACCGGAAGCGGAATTTGTCCAAGCCATCGAGCAACTATCAAAACAGTCCGTCGCATCTTATCGAGCCTTGGTTCGAGAGAATCCCGACTTTGTTGCGCATTTCAGAACGGTGACGCCTGAGGGCGCCCTAGGCAAGTTACCCCTAGGGTCACGTCCTGCTAAGCGGAGGGCTGACGGTGGTATCGAGAGCTTGCGAGCAATCCCTTGGATTTTTGCATGGATGCAGATTCGTTTGATGCTTCCAGCCTGGTTAGGATCTGATGAAGCTCTGGGCTCAGCGATCAAACAAGGACAGCTTTCGTTACTCCGCTCGATGTATTTGGATTGGCCTTTCTTTACGGTATATGTAGATATGCTTGAAATGGTACTGGCTAAATCGGACCTAGATATTGCAGCACATTACGAGCAAGTGCTCTCAGGCGGTACTCATCGTCTTGGAGAGGTGACTCGCTCTCGACTAACTCAAGTGATTGAGAGCATTACCGAGATCAAGCAGGTGAACCAGTTACTTGACCGTGATCCAGCAATTGCCCGCTCTCTGGCAGTAAGACATCCGTACCTAGAACCGCTACATATCTTGCAGGCAGAGTTGTTGCGCCGCGATCGGGAGTTGCCAGAACAACCAATGGTCGAGCGCGCTTTGATTGCGTCTGTCGCAGGAATTGCCGCTGGAATGCGGAATACCGGTTAATTGCACCATTAGATAACTTGCCTAAACACCTGAAACCCAGCTACGGTTCAGCATTATTTGAACAGGGAGTGCTGTGGAAGATGCGGGTGATATTGTTAGGCGCCCCTGGCGCAGGGAAGGGAACCCAGGCTCAGTACATCTGCGAGGAATTTGGAATAGCCCAAATTTCCACAGGGGACATGTTGCGGGCCGCAGTAAACGCTGAAACACCACTCGGGCTGGTCGCAAAAGAAGTAATGGACGCCGGCCGTCTGGTATCTGATGACATTATCATTGGTTTAGTGAAAGAGCGTCTGGAACAGCCTGATTGTTTGAATGGCTGCCTATTTGATGGGTTTCCCCGAACGATTCCTCAAGCTGAAGCACTACGTGACTCGGAGATAGCTATCGATCATGTGGTTGAAGTATCTGTTGACGACGACGAAATTATTGAACGGATGGCTGGTCGTCGTGTTCATCTAGCGTCAGGACGCACGTATCACGTCATTTATAACCCACCAAAGAAAGATGGATATGATGATCAAACTGGCGAGCCACTCATCCAGCGTGAGGATGATAATGAGACTGTGGTACGAGATCGTTTATCTGTTTATCACGAACAAACGGAACCATTAATTCATTTTTATTCTTCATGGGCCAAGACAAATCCAGAGACTGCTCCAAAAATATCGCGCGTTAGGGGTGTGGGCCAAGTTGAAGACATTCGAGACGATATTTTTGAGGAACTCAGAGGTGAATAATCAGTGAGCCGAAGGCCCCGGCTTATTCTCTCCAAACAGGCACTGGCGCAAAACTATGAGCGTCTGGCTTCGGTTTTAGGTAGTGCAGAATGTGCTGCCTCAATAAAGGCAGACGCCTATGGTGTTGGTATTGAATTCGCGGCACCTGTTCTATGGGAAGCAGGTTGTCAGACATACTTCGTTGCATATCTTGAGGAAGCCGTGGCGCTCCGTGAATTACTTTATGATGCAACTATCTATGTATTTCACGGGTTTGATGCTGGCGATTTTGAACTTGCAAGATCAGCACGCATCCGTCCGGTAATCAATCTATCTGAGGAAGCATTGATCCCCAAGATTGAGCATTTAAACCCAGCAGTTCATGTTGACACCGGTATGCGACGGCTGGGCATTCCACACTATGAAACGGACCGATTGCTTGACTTGGTTGAGCAATCCAAACCCTCTTTGTTAATGAGTCATCTAGCGAAAGCTGATGAACCATTGAGTACAGATAATTTGACCCAACTTAAGCGCTTTAACTCAATTCGGCACGAGTTAGGTGACGCCTGTCCCAATAGCTCGCTTGCCAACACAGCGGGTATTCTTCTGGGTTCCACGTTTCATTTTGAGCTGGTACGACCAGGTATTGGTCTATACGGTGGCTCACCGGACCCCAATGACCCAAAAGGTTTTGAACCGGTGGTAACTTGGCAGGCTCAGGTAATGGAGTTACAGGATATCGCCATGGGTGAGTCGGTTGGGTACGGAGGAGCATTTTTGGCGCCCCGCGAACTCAAGCTGGCAACTATCGGCATTGGGTATGCCGATGGTTACCATCGAGTACTCAGCGGACAAGGTGAGGTAGCCATCGACGGCCAAATTTGCCCAATTGTGGGGCGTGTCAGTATGGATCTGGTGACCCTCGATGTCTCGGCTATCCCAAACATCAAACGGGGAACGTGGGTGGAGATTATGGGACCCACTATCTCGATCGATACGATAGCGGTAAAAGCGCATACAATAGCCTATGAGTTACTGACGCGACTCGGGCCTCGGATGGAGCGGGTGGTTGTCTGACTCAAGCGCCATCGGGTCGGTGGAAAATCTCCAATGAATTGTTTATACCTTAACGCATCACGTGATCGGATGTCTGTAGCGCTAGAGAGCGGTGGATCTTGGTTTGCGCGAGAGTCCATTGATGGACGTCATGATCAGGTCCTATTGGAAACGATGCGATCCATCTGCGATGAGGCTGGTATCGCTATCAGACAAGTAAGCCACGCAGTTATAGTCAATGGGCCCGGCAGTTTCACTGGGCTTAGGATAGCTGTGTCTTTTGTGCATGCTCTGGATTTGGTACAACCCTTGCGCGTTTTACCGATCGATCAACTGTCCCTCCTCGGCTATATGGCGAAGAGTTCTGAGGGAGCGATTGTGGATGCGCGAATGGATGAGGTTTATGTCGGTACTAAAAAGCATAGCGATGGCACTTATCAGTCATTAGGGTTGTTGCCGCTTAGCGAATTAAACAGTGATCAGACGTGGGTCTGTCATGCGGATGAGGCTCACAGGTTCGACGCGAAATTGATTCTGGTGAGACCGACTCTTGAGCCACTGCGTGATCTGGCATCCCAGATTGATTCTTCAAAATGGACTGATGGTCACCGACTAACACCCTTGTATCTAAGGAAAACGGTATCGTGGAAACCACTGGCAGAACAGCCGTCGAAATTATATGACGATTGATCATGCACTCTTTCTGGCACTCATTCAGGGGCTGACAGAATTCCTGCCGATCTCGAGTTCAGCTCACTTGATTCTGCCGTCTGCAATATTTGGCTGGCCTGATCAGGGTCTCGCTTTTGATGTTGCCGCACATTTCGGTGCGCTCGGAGCGGTAATTCTCAGTCTACGGGTTGAGATCAAGAGAATCATGACGGCTATGTTGGTAGGTTTCGGGAGACGGTATCCGCGCCACGCAAGGCTCGGTTGGCTGATCGGTCTGGCTACATTCCCGGCGGTATTGTCTGGGCTTTTAGCAAAAGATTTTGTTGAAACAAGCATGCGAAATGAATTCGTGATTGCACTTGCCACGGTTGGCTTTGGCTTACTACTGTGGTGGGCGCACTACCAGCGAGGGCGCTCCGGTTTTGGTGGCATTGACCTGAGACAGGCGATACTGATCGGATGTGCGCAGGCCTTGGCTTTGATTCCTGGGACATCCCGATCTGGAATTACTTTGACAGCGGGGCTGTGGCTCGGGTTGTCTCGACGCGCGGCTGCAAAATTTTCGTTCCTGCTCTCAGTTCCAATAATACTAGGCGCTGCTTCTTTGAAAATGAGTGATTTAATAGAGGTCTCCGAACCAGTGGCGTGGGACACTATCGTGGTCGGTATAATCGTGAGCTTCTTGTCTGCCTACCTATGCATCCAACTATTTCTGACGTGGATTCAACGTATCGGACTACTTCCTTTTGTTGCCTATCGTCTCGCGCTAGGCATGATTTTATTGGTCATGATTATCTAGGGAAGGGATAAAAATCAAGTGATCAAGGCAAGCGCTGGCGGCACCTAAAATATCCTCAAGAGTTTGAAACGAAATAAGAGAGCCAATTAATTTGGCTTGAAGTCGCGAGTGATTTTCCTTCCGGACGAATCGGAGCTGCCGAAATCGATTACTCAATTCTAATTCTAACCATTATGATCTCGGTGTTGTTGCTTGATGCACACGACTTCCTCGCGAGCCGCTTTAGATACCTCTGATTGATTGTTAGGTTTGCATGGCTTGGTCGCATTTACTCGATAATAGTTGTCGGTTCAATGGATATGGTCCACAACCATAGAATGAAGGAGTTAGAATTAGCGGATGACAGACTTCGACGTATCACGATTCCTCAAAAATCTCACAGTCCGCCCTGGTATTTATCAGATGAAGAGTGCTAATGGGAAAGTTTTGTATGTTGGTAAAGCGAAAAACCTGAAGTCTCGCGTCTCAAGTTATTTTCGGGGCGGAGGGCTGGCATCGAAGACCATGGCCTTGGTTTCGAAGATTACTAGCATCGATATAACAGTCACGCGTAACGAAGTTGAAGCGTTACTACTTGAGCAAAATTTAATCAAGGACTCACGTCCTCCGTACAATATTCTGCTGCGTGACGATAAATCCTACCCCTATATCCACATGAACACTGAGCACCCTTTTCCGGGTCTTTACTATCGTCGCGGAAATCGTCAGAGTCGAGGGAAGACGTTTGGGCCGTTCCCTTCCGCAGGGGCTGTTAAATCAACACTAAACCTGATTCAGAAAACTTTTCAGATCCGGCAGTGTGAGCAGAGCGTATTTCAGAACCGTAGCCGGCCCTGTCTGCAATATCAGATTGGCCGATGCAGTGCTCCTTGCGTAAATTTTATATCTGAAACTGAATATGGCGAGGATTTGGAATATACGCGGTTATTTTTGGAAGGACTCAATGGGGAGCTTATTGCATCCCTAGAGGCGCGGATGGATGAGGCGGCGCAGGCGTTGGAGTTTGAAAAAGCGGCGCGATATCGCAATACCATCGCCCGGGTTCGTCGTGTTCAGTCAGAGCAGGTCATGGAAAGTGATTCCGCCGATCTTGATGCGATCGCGGTCTTTCAGCAGGGCGGTGGGGTTTGCGTCGCTGTTTTGAGCGTGCGTGGTGGTCGCGTTCTCGGCGTTAATAGTCAGTTCCCTGAACTTGGTCTGTTTGAATCCCCCGAAGAAATTCTTGATGCCTTTGTCCCCCAGTACTACCTGTCCTCAGGACGCTCTATCCCGACCGAGTTGATTTGCTCTCATCAATTAAAGGAGGCGGAACTGGTCGCTGATGCTTTTTCACATCAGTGCGGTCGAAAGGTGCGCATAACGCACGCAGTTCGGGGCGTTCGTCAGCAGTTCCTCGATTTGGCAAAAACAAACGCTGAGGAGTCTCTGGCGTTGCGTCTGGCGACTCGAGACGGTCAGGCAAAACGGCTCAACGACTTCGCCGAGCGATTTGCGCTTGATATTCCTGAAAGAATTGAATGCTTTGATATCAGTCACACCTCGGGAGAGGCGACAGTCGCTAGTTGCGTGGTTTTTGATGTCTCCGGGCCGCTGAAGAGTGACTACCGAATTTTTAATATCACCGATGTTCAGGCCGGCGACGATTATGCAGCCATGCGACAAGCGCTCTCTCGACGATATCGACGGGTTAAATCGGGGGAAATACCTCTACCTGATGTCTTAATAATTGACGGGGGCAAGGGACAACTGACCGAGGCCATCGAGATTCTTGCTGAGCTCGGAATACATGATATTTTTCTGCTGGGTATATCTAAGGGCCCATCGCGTAGGGCCGGTTTTGAGTTGCTTCATCGCGCGGATACCGGAGAGGAACTGACATTACCATCGACATCACCGGCGTTGCACCTGATTCAGCATATTCGGGACGAGGCCCACCGGTTTGCGATTACCAAGCACCGGCAATCTCGGAGTAAGTCTCGTTCACAGAGCCCGCTTGAGGGTATTCCCGGGGTTGGACCAAAGAGGCGTCAGGCGCTATTGAGACATTTTGGCGGTATTCGGGAGCTGGCCCGTGCGAGCGTCTCGGATATAGCCAGGGTTGCCGGGATGAGCCACCAAACGGCAGAGTTGGTATACTCTGCGCTGCACACCGACTGAGACATCTTTGTGAATTTACCGAACTTTTTGACCTTGTTGCGCGTTTTGCTAATTCCAGTCCTTGTGCTCGTGTGGTTCATCCCGATGCAATACTCGGGAGAAATCGCAGCAGTAATTTTTATTGGGGCTGCCTTGACCGATTGGTTGGACGGTTGGCTTGCTCGTCGTTGGGAGCAGGAGTCTGCGTTTGGAGCGTTTTTGGATCCTGTCGCTGACAAACTGATGGTGGCCGCGGCTCTGGTTTTATTGGTTGATGCTTTTGACTCGTCGTTAGTGACACTCTCGGCGATCGTTATCATTGGACGGGAAATTGTTGTCAGCGCCCTACGTGAGTGGATGTCTGAAATCGGCCAACGTACGCAGGTCGCAGTTAGTTGGCTGGGTAAGGTTAAAACTGCAAGTCAAATGCTTGCAATTACGGCATGTCTCGCGCTTCCCATCGAATTGGAGCTGACTCATCCGGGACTTTGGATGTTGGTTTTCGCTGCACTTCTGACGTTGTGGTCGATGGGCACATACTTAAAGGCGGCTTGGCCACATCTGCTTCCGAGTGTTGGTAAGTCCGATCCCGAATGATTCTATGGCTCTACGTTTAAAAGCGGCGATCCGAAGCGCGTTTCCTTGAGTGACTTTTAAATCAATCTGTAGACTGTATACTCCTCAAACCTGAGGACCAAGGGTCGCACATGCCGGTGTGATGGAATTGGTAGACATACCGGACTTAAAATCCGGAGAGGGAAACCTCGTGCCAGTTCGAGTCTGGCCACCGGCACCATAAGCACCACATCTCTACGTGTAACTCATTGATATACCTGCACTTACCGTGTCCAGCAGTATTGTAGGTACAACAATGGGTAGAACATTTTCAGCTGTTCCACACACCTATCTCAAACATGGTGTGTATTACTTTGTGAGACGCATCCCATAACTGATCAATCAACTGCTTCACTTCAGCATGATCACGCCACCTGTGCACATCTAATGGTCTTGAATTAAGACGGTGATCGTTACGACGATATGTATCTTCTTCATATGCCATGACTCATCACACCCCTAGGTGTATTCCATTACTAGTAGGGCACCAGGGTTGGTTAAGGTCTTTGCTTATTTGATATTTAGTGTCTTACCTTTCCCACATTTCTTCTCGACCAACAAAGTTATCGAGTATCAAGAGCTGCTAAGAACGCTCCAATACGTTCCGCTGTTCCGCTATCGGCAACGCTCAGATCCATACAGTTTTGATCATGAATCAAATCTAGTTTCGTGTCAGTCCAGATTTCAAGGTCGATTCTTTTAAAAATATTCGGATCAGAAAAAATACCGAGGGGTATGAAAACTAGCTCAGGCAGGACTTCCGGTCGTACGGCCAATCTGACGTGACATTCTGGACAAAAACTTGTGAACATCATCTGCCCACTACCTCCCTTGTAATCGTACCTAACCTCTTGACCCCCTTCAAAACTGAATTCGCCCTCTCGGTAGCATGCGCCAATTGACAGTGAACCATTTAGTGTACGACAGGATTCACAATTACACTGGTACAAGAACATAGGTTCAAAATCAGTTTGGAAATTCCAAGCCTCGCAGTGACACGCGCCAGTATATTTTGGCATTTGAACTCCCCTATCATTTATCATTTGTTTTCGCCTTGTTTTACTATCTCAAAATTTTTCAGGATTGGGGAGTTCACTTCTATTAAATTCTCGTTAAAAGCCTCAGCGTGATCTTCGATATCTAGTTGGAAAATCCGTGATGTCGATCTGACTGGGGGGTGAGGATGAGATATGTATCAAATCCAAAGGTAGTCTTAACCAGAATGTCTTCACTTTTTTGTGAAGAATGAGTATTCCAACTGATAATGAAACAATGTCGTTACTTGACATGGAAAGCGTCGGTGCTAGTGTTGATTTATCAACGTTTTCCGATCAGTAATCGAACCGATGGATCCGCTGTTTTTTATAAAAAAATAACATCGCAGATATCGTTCCATCGTCACAGGAGTACGCAAATGGCAAACAAATATTCGGGGTTGGTAGCATTAACGGGAGTCTGGACTGTTCCGCATGAAATGTACGACGAGTTCGTTGGGTTCACCAATGTTCATGCTGAATTCATGGTAGAAAAGTCCAAACGATCGGGCGAACTCGAGTTGGTACACTTTTGGTGGGCGGAGAATCCGGTGATCGCTGACTCTTTCGATATGGATTCGGAAAAAACCGGGGGATATCAGTTCGTACTTACAGAACTTTATCAAACCGAGGCCGGACTCCGCCATCACTGGTCTGAGGCGTCCATGTTCGCTCCTATCGCAATGGAAATGTCGAAACGAGGCCTGACGGTTGAGTTTTGTAATAATGGGCGGGTAATTCACAGCCTGTGGGACTGACCGTCTAAAGTAATGAGTTACAAAGGGCAATGATAAACACGTGAAGAAATTAGTTTTGGTGATAGACGATGACAAAGTCGCCTTGAAATTAGCGGGTCAAGCTTGCCATGATCTTGGTTTCAAGGTTCACGTTGCTGATAACGCCATTGAAGCGTTGAAGGAACTCACAGGCAGGCGCTTCAATTTGGTTTTTTTGGACCATAATATTGACGATGTGTTGGGGTACGAAATTATTGACGAGATAAGACCGTATATCCAGAACGCGACCGTCTGTGTGTTCACCGGCGACAAATCGGAGGCTACAAGAAAGGCCTACGCTGACCGACAAATCTATAATTTCATCTACAAACCTCTCTCAAAGTCAGCTATCGGTATGAAAGCGGTGCAGCTAGTAGGAGCATGATAACTTGACAGAAGATTGGTTTGATGAGGAGTTGTGGGATGATAATTTTGGTGATTTCGACAACGAAGACTTGCGAGAAATTATAGACGAGGCCGTGACAGATATAGCAGATCTAGTTCAGGGTTTGCGGTCGAGTGACTCCGAACAAGTAGCCAAGAACTCTCACAAAGTCGTTTCTACGTGTGGCAATTTTGGTTATGTTCAATGCGCCGCATTGGCCGCAAATATTGAGCAACAGGCAAAAATGGGATCGATAGTTAACGAAGAGAAGGAACTCCTCATTGGCATGGTTGAGCGGGTCATAGAGGAATTAGGGCAGAAAGTAAATTAGTTTCTTTTTTTTGGGTTCGGAGGGTTGTCGTGACAGAAAAAATAGAACGCTTATCGAAGTGGACCTATCCTGATTATCCGAAACCTGACAATGAGGCAGAACGTATAAATCGTATCGCTGAATTGTCATTAGAGCAGTTCCCTAAGTCGGAAATACTTCAAAATGTGTGCGAGATTGCAGGCCTTGTCACGCAGTGTCATATGGTAGCGGTAACCATCGTTGGCAGGGACAAGCAGGTTATCCTCGCCAACGAACTTTCCGAGGAAGCCAAGCACAAAGCCGGTGCTATTTCTCAAAGCATGCCTCGTCACGATTCTTTCTGTAACTATACTATTTCAGGTAATAGATCTTTCGAGATCACAGCGCTCGCGTCCGACCCAAGATTTAAAAATAATCCCACAGTCAGTGGGTCTCCGAATTTTAAATTCTATTCAGGGGTACCTATTAAAACGGAGAAAAACGAGGCCTTAGGATCAGTCTGTGTCCTGAACTTTAGTGAGCGGTCTGGTCTGTCCGATGCTCAGGTCAAAGCTTTGGAAGATTTAGCTCGGATTGCATATCGTGAGATTATTCATATTGAGACGTCAAAAACATCACGTTATCAGTTGAAGAAGATGGAGCTCGAATCAAAACTGCGACAAAATTTGGCCGCGGAGTTAGAAAAACAGCGGCTGGCAGCAATAGAACAAGCAAACTTCAAATCCGAATTTTTAGCCAATATGAGTCATGAGATCCGGACTCCGTTAAATGGGGTAATCGGGATCGCAGAAATTCTGAAAGATACAGGCCTCACAGAAGAGCAACTCGGTTACACCGAAACTCTGCTTGGCAGTGCCGAAAATCTTTTGAGGATTATTAACGATATCTTAGATATATCAAAGATTGAAGCAGGGCAAATGACTTACGAAGAAGTGCCATTTTGTCTGAAATCGGAATTGGCAAAAACAGCTGACAACTTGGCCATTAAGGCCCACGAGAAAGGTATCGAAGTTATTTTGGAGATAGACCCCCAGTTCCCCGCAGAGGTGATTGGCGATCCAGTTCGCGTTTCACAAATTCTTTACAACATCGCCGGGAATTCAGTGAAGTTTACAGAAACAGGTTTTGTTCAGATAAAGTTAGAAAATCCTGCAAAAGATCTGGTTCGTATTTCAGTCATCGATACCGGTATAGGCATGGACGAAGAAGGCGTAAAAACTCTGTTTGAGAAGTTTTCTCAGGCTGACACCTCAATTACCCGCCGTTTTGGCGGAACCGGACTAGGGATGGCGATCGTTAAAAATTTAGTTGAGGCCTTTAAAGGGAAAATTGATGTCTCTTCTGTCGGCGGTCAAGGGACCACCATATCGATCGATTTGAAGCTTCCATGTTCCAATGATCCGGACGCGAAAGAAGTGGCCGACGTTTTTGACAAGCCCCACGTAGAAAATAAGCGTGTATTGGTAGTGGATGATATCGAGCTAAATAGAATTATTATCAAGAGACCATTGCTTGCTAGTGGCGCGATCGTGGTGGAAGCATCGGCAGCCTCAGAGGCTATCGAAAAGGTGAGTGCTCTGGCCACAAACAACGAGCCATTAGATCTCGTGATAACCGACTTAAATATGCCCGGATCCAGTGGTTTAGATCTTTGTCGAGAGATCCGGAAGGACAATAAAAACGTGCCGATTATAATGCTATCCAGTTCAGGCTTGACTGAGGAAATGAAAGCTTTAGATGTGACCCGGATGCTTAGTAAGCCCGTTAAACTAGATAGATTAAAGTCTGTGGTCACGAGTTGCCTGCAGGATGAAGTGGGAGCCTCCCACACCACAATCCAAAAAACAAAAATTTCTAGTCCGGAGGGAGATTTCGCGGGATTGAAAATATTGGTTGCAGAAGACAATAGCACCAACCAATTGGTAATCAAAAAGGTACTCCAAAAATTAGGATGTACGGATTTTTCGGTCGTTGACAATGGAGCTGAGGCAGTTGAATTTGTTGAGAATTGTGAAGAGTTATCCATCATATTAATGGATATCCAAATGCCAGTCATGAGTGGACTAGATGCTACTGAAAAAATAAGAGGTCTGGGGGGGCAGAAAGGCCAAGTACCGGTCATTGCCTTGACTGCCAATGCTGTAGAAGGCGACCGTGAAAATTATTTGAGCCAAGGATTTTCTGGCTATGTGTCGAAGCCATTAAGGAGGGCTCAGCTTGTAGCTGAAGTGACTAGATTGCTGGCATAACATATCATCGTGACTTGGGCATCGGCAGGTAAACTGAAACGGTCAAAGGAGAGTTTAAATGAACAAGTTTGTGCTTTTTGGTAACTACACTACTGAAGCAATAAGAGGTTTCATAGCAGAACCAGATCAAAACCGAAGAGTGGCAGCAGAGATGATTGCTGAGGCCGTGGGTGCAGAGCTCTTGGATTTTTTCCTTACCAAAGGGGAGCATGATTTCGTTGCTGTAGGCCAGGGAACCAGTAGTCAAATCCTGGCCATAAAAATGGCAACGATGTCGTCTGGAGCCCTTTGCAACCTGCATGTACTAGAAGAGGTCGATTTGGCGGAACCGGCCGCGCTAGCGAGTAAAGCACTTGCCAACTATAAAACTCCGTCCTCCCTTGGCGCTAAATGACGGGTAACAGAAAAAAGGTGGCGACCAACGCAGCTCTTAATTTTTTAATTTAGTCACCACCAACACTGCGAATGATTTCAATAAGTGACAAGGTCCAGTTAAATTAGTTAGGTAATCCTCAATCACACGTATTATGTTCGAGCGTTATCATTG
>MDSV01076730.1_pt1 | contig 21988 bp, 18 predicted proteins | sample 810851 | NCBI WGS metagenome assembly MDSV01 (sample SAMN05326640, study PRJNA326480) | marine metagenome | isolation source: seawater | place: Atlantic Ocean: North East | collected 2012 | reverse complement strand
AGTCACTGGGCAAGATCACCGCTGACGTGCCGCTGCCGTAGCAGCAAGTCACCACGTGTGTGGGCCCCGTCTCCTCCGGGAGGCGGGGCCCACCGCTTTCTACGCGAACCTGCTCCCCGGGACCGCGAAATTGCTGCCTGACATGGCGATACCGCGCCCATATCACGCGCCCCAGAGGCCTCGCTCCAGGTCCACAGGTCGTTTCGAGGCACTCGTTGGGGGGTGTCCCCGCAACGACGCTGCACGCTTGCCTCCGGCCATCGGTGGACAACCCGTCAGTGCTCTTGTCGCGGAAGGGCCTGTTTAGACCTTGGTGGTGGGAGTTCGGACGGATGCGGTGGCCCTAGGTCCGCTTAACGTCTGCTCCGAGCGCTCCGCTGTGTGTGGAATGTCGTGTTCCCGCAGTGCTTGCTGGCGGTCAGGCTTGGGCAAGCGTGCCGAGGTACAGCTCAATGACCTTCGGGTCGTTGGCCAAATCCTTGCCGCTACCGGTATACGCGTTCTTGCCCTGGTCGAGGACGTAACCCCGATCGACGATCTGCAAACATCGGCGTGCGTTCTGCTCCACGATGATGATCGTGACGCCTGTCTTGTTGATCTCGCGCACCCGGACGAAGACCTCATCCTGCAAGGCGGGGGATAGGCCGGCGCTGGGTTCATCGAGCAACAGCACGCTCGGCTCCATCATGAGCGCGCGTCCCATGGCAACCATTTGACGCTCGCCGCCTGAGAGTGACCCTGCGCGTTGCTTCCGCCGCTCGCCCAACGTGGGAAATAGGTCCACCACCGTGTCGAACCGCGCCGAGAAACTCTTGGGGTCTTGGAAGGCGCCCATCTCCATGTTTTCCTCAATGGTGAGCGAGGGGAACACGTTGTTGGTTTGCGGCACGAAGCCCACGCCTCGTCGCACGAGCTGATCGGCCCTCAGATTCGTGATGTCCTCGTCACGCAGCAGCACAGCGCCGGTGTTGATGTGGACGAGGCCGAAGATCGCCTTCAGAAGGGTTGACTTGCCCGCTCCATTGGGTCCGATGATGCCGACGAGTTCCCCGTCCTTGGCGTACAGATCGGAGCTGTTAAGGATGTTCACCCCGGGGAAGTAGCCGGCGTACAGGCCGTCGGCCCGCACCAGCGCCCCGACCGCCTCTGACTTGTGCACCTGCTCCATCGTCGCCGCGTGGGGTGTGGCGAGTTGTTCGGCATTCGTATCCAATTCGCTCTCGAAGACGTGCGCGTTATCCGGGCCGTCGGGCCCGATGGGATCGGCTGGCTCGGTGTAGTTCATGCGCTGTCTCCGTCCGAGGATTCGGTGAGTGATTCCCCAGTCTCGGTCAACTGGGCCTCGTGGTGGGCTCCCAGGTAAGCGTCGATCACCGCCTGATCCTTCATCACGGCATCCGGAGGACCCTCGGCGATGACCTCACCCTGGGCCATGACGATGACCCAGTCACTGATGTCGTGCACCATGTCCATGTCGTGCTCAACGAAGAGCACGGTGGTGCCCTCTTCTCGCATGGTCTTGATGTGGCCAAGGAGGCTCTGCTTCAAGGCCGGGTTCACGCCCGCCATTGGCTCGTCCAGCATGATGAGTTCTGGATCCGCCATGAGAGCGCGAGCCATCTCGAGCAGTTTGCGCTGGCCACCGGAGAGCGACCCGGCGAAATCGCCGATCTTCTCGTGCAGGTTGAACCGTTCGAGCAGCCCCATAGCCTTCTCGCCAACTGACTTTTCCTGGGAATTCCACAGGAAGGGAAATATGGCCGCGAAGAAGCGCTCACCCGTCTGGTGCTTGGCGCCGAGTCGCATATTGTCGATCACGGTCATGCGGCTGAGGGCCTTGGTCAGCTGGAAGGTGCGCACCATGCCGATTCGAGCGAGTTTGTACGGTGCCGTCCCGGCCACCTGGCGGTCGTTGAATGTCCAGGTGCCCTCGTTGGCATTGTCGAATCCGGTGATCAGGTTGAAGAACGTCGTCTTCCCCGCACCGTTGGGCCCGATGAGGGCGGTGATCGCCCCACGCTGAATCTCGACGTGTTCCACGTTCACTGCTGTGAGGCCGCCAAAGGACCGGCGAACGTGGTCGGCGACCATGATCGGGTCGGGCTTGGGTACGCCCGGGCGGGGTTCCACGTTGGCCAGCGCTGCCCGGGCGGACGCAGCTCTGGAGCCAGAGACTGCTTGGTCATTTGGCATCGAGCGCCAACTCCCTTCTGTCTCCGAAGATGCCTTGAGGCCGGAAGACCATCAAGGCGATCAGTCCCGAGCCCATGAGAACGAAGCGAATATTGCCGACGTCGGTTGGCTGCAGGAAGTCGATCCAGCCTGCCTGGATGGCCTGTCCGAGGAACTCGCCCGTGCCAGCCAGGATCATCCAGAACAAGATGGCGCCGACGATGGGGCCGAACACCCGCGCCGCCCCACCCAGCAGCAGAATCGTGTAAGCGAAGAATGTGAACTCCGGTCGGAATGTGTCCGGCTGCACCGACTGTTTGGCGACGGCCCAGACGATGCCGCCGAAGGCTCCGATCACGCCTCCGAGCATCAAAGCCTGCAGTTTGTAGGCGAACACGTTCTTGCCAAGAGAGACCACGGCGGCTTCGTCCTCGCGGATGCCACGGACGATTCGGCCCCACGGCGAACGCACTAGGAGCCACACCAGGAGCGTGAACAAGGCCACCAGGATCCAGCCGACGATGACCACCCACAGGTCCTGCCGCGTCCAACTCAACACAGGCAAACTCTGGAAATCAGCCGGCAGGGGGTTGGTGTCGTGGAAGTCCTGGCCAAGCTTTCCGTTGAGGCCCTGCGCGCCCCCAAGAACATCCTTGAAGGCGATCGAGCGCACGGTGAGACGGACTAACTCACTGAAGGCGATGGTCACGATGGCGAGATAATCGGCCCTTAAGCGTAGGGTCGGAATACCCAGAATCAGCGCGATCACGAGGGCGACGATGACGCCCACCACGATGGCCAGCCACAGGCTCAGGTCGAAGGTAAGAACGATTACGCCAACCGCATACGAGCCCGCAGCGACGAACGCCACCTGACCGAAGTTCAGCAGCCCGGTGTACCCGAACTGGACGTTGAGGCCGATTGCTGCGAGGCAGTAGATGATGGCCTGAATACCGATGGCCTGCGTGAGGGTCTGGGTGAGGACAAAACTCCAATCCATGTCAGCCCACCCTCTCGCGTCTGCCGAGGATGCCCTGCGGGCGAATCATCAGGATCACGATCATGACGAACAGGGCGCCGACGGTCTTCATCTCTGTTGGAATCACCAGACTGGTGAGCTGGATGAAAACCCCGACGACGAGGGCACCGATGATCGCGCCGTAGACGGTGCCCAGACCGCCGAGGATGACCGACGCAAAGATGATCAGGAGGACTCGCTGCCCCATGTTCCAGATGTTGTCCTGGGTCAAGCCGAGGTAGATGCCGCTGAAGGCGGCCAGCCCAGCGGCGAGTGTCCACACGACCGCGATCACTTTCTCCACGTCGATGCCCGTTGCCGATGCCAGGGCGGGGTTGTCCGAGACCGCGCGGGTGGCCTTACCGATCCGTGAGCGTTGCACCCAGATGACCGTGAGAATCAGCGCGATGGTCGCGAGCCCCGCGAGGATGAGTGCCTTGGGGGTAGTGCTGACGGGGCCGATCTCGATGCCCGCTTGGCCAGCGTACTGGTTGAAGTTTCGCGGCGCGCCACCGAAGAACAGGGCTACGCCATATCGGATCACGATGGCCAGACCGATGGTGATAATCATCATGGCGATCAGTCCGGTCTTGCGACGGCGCAAGGGACGCCACAGGACTTTGTTCTGGCCCCAGCCGAAGAGCACCGCCGCGATGACGATGGCGATCGGGGCGGCGATGATGATGTGCAGACCCGCCTCGTTCAGGATCAGTGCCGTAAAGGCACCGAGGGTCAGCAGGTCGCCATGGGAGAAGTTGGTGAGGCCCGTGGTGCCGAAAACGAGGTTCAGTCCGAGCGCCCCGAGAGCAATCATGATGCCGAATAAGACGCCGTCGAAAAGCAGTTGCAGGACTTGATCACCGGAGACGTCCAGGAAGCCACCGTCGTTCCCGCCACCGCCTTCACCCTCGACGAGTTTGGTGATGATCTTCTTTTCCCCACCGAGGACCAGGAGGGATCGGCTTGCATCCTCAGGAGTCTGCAGTGCAATGCCGTCGGGCAGCGTCGTCACGTCGATTTCGATGGCGTAGGTGCCGCCTCCTGGTAGCGGAATCGCAAAGTCGCCGTTCGCGTCGGATGTTGCCGTATCGCTGAACCCGGCATCGTCGCTCACCGTGATGGACACGTCCGGGATGCTCGACCCGTCCGGGGCGGTGAAGTTCCCGACGAGCGTGGTATCCACGGCGTGGGCCGCTGACGCGCCGAGAATGGTCACACCCAGGAGGGACAGAACCGCCAGCACCACCGCCGAGACTGCGGCGCGGACTGCGATCAGCACGAAGCCAACCTCCCGAGGTCGCCTGACGGCGTTCCTCGCCGATCAGAGCATCCGGGCCACACTAGCGGCCCAACCGGCGATTTGGGACCCGGTCGCCCCAATTGCCACATTTCGTTACTACTTCGCTACCGGCCGTACGAGGCAGGTCAAGCGAGCGGTGCAGACAGGCCGGTCGGCATCGTCGACGATCCGGATTTCCGTGCAAATGACGGTGCGCCCGGCCGAGAGGACCAAGGACTCACCGCGCACGTGACCGGCCGTCACTGATCGGTGGTGGGTGCAATTCAGGTCGATCCCGACCACCACGCTTTCGGGTGCGACGAGCAGGGTGCCGTGGATTGAGCCGAGTGACTCGGCGAGCACGGCACTGGCCCCTCCATGAAGGAGCCCTACGGGTTGGGTGTTGCCTTCAACGGGCATTGTCGCGACGACGCGTTCGCGATCCGCCGAGATGAACTCAATACCCAGCTTCTCGCCGAGTGCCCCCACGCCCCATTGAGTCAATGTGTCGAGAACATCATCGTGCACCGCGTCATCTCCCATACCGACAGCGTAGGTCCCGCCGCGCCAACGCGTAGTTGCAACAGGGACGGGCAAACGTCCGGAGTAAGCGTCCGGAGCAAGCCGTCAGAAAAGCCTAGGATCGGAGTATGGCCGATCCCGAACGCTTATTAGTGCTCGACGGACATTCGTTGGCCTACCGAGCGTTCTACGCATTGCCGGTGGAGAACTTCAGTACGAGCACAGGTCAACCGACTAACGCCGTGTACGGGTTCACGTCCATGTTGGTCAATCTGCTGCGTGATGAGAAGCCGAGTCACGTCGCGGTGGCCTTCGACGTCTCACGCCGCAGTTTTCGAACCGAGAAGTTCCCGGACTACAAAGCCACGCGGTCGGCGTCACCGGAAGGATTCAAGGGCCAGATCGAACTGATCAAAGAGGTGGTGCGCGCTTTCGGGGTGAATTGGCTCGAATTAGAGGGGTTCGAGGCCGACGACATCATCGCCACGCTGGCTACCCAGGCAGCCGCCCGCGGCCTGACCGTCGGCATCGTGAGCGGTGACCGTGACACCTTCCAGTTGGTCGACGAACGGACCACTGTGCTCTACCCACGCAAGGGAGTATCAGATCTCGCTCGGATGACACCCGAAGCCATCGTCGAGAAGTACGGATTGAATCCCGGGCAGTACGCCGACTTCGCGGCCCTACGCGGCGACCCGAGCGACAATCTTCCCGGCATTCCCGGCGTAGGGGAGAAGACCGCAGTCAAGTGGCTGAACGCCTACAGCGACCTTGCGGGGTTGATCGATCATGTGGACGAGGTGGGCGGGAAGGTTGGTGACGCTTTGCGCGGTGCCGTGCCGCAGGTGCTCGTCAACCGTGAACTCACTGAGTTGGTCCGAGACGTACCCGTGGCGGTTGATCTCGACTCCCTGCAATGGCGCGAGTGGTCCAGGACTTCTGTCGGCGAGTTGTTCGACAGCTTGCAGTTCGCGGCGTTGCGGTCACGGGTCGAGTCCCTTCCACACGGCACGGGGGGTGACGATTCGTACGACAACCGTGGCCATGACGAGCCACCCGCCATGGACATTGAGATACGCGAGGCGGGTGCCGTGCCGCAGGTGCTGGCGGGCGTCGCCGTTGGTGCCATGGCGTTTCGTGGAACCTGGGCAGCGGGGCGCGGCGTGATCGACGCGGTTGCCGTCTGCGACGGCACGTCGGTGGTCGTGATGCCCCTCGGCGGTGACGAGGATCGGGACGCGCTCCACGCGTGGCTGATGGATTCGTCCGTCGACAAGCGCATTCACGATGTGAAAGGGCCCGACCTTGCCCTGCTGACACACACCGGCGGTGACGCGGTGATCGAGGGGGTATCGGTGGATACGGCGCTGGCGGCCTACCTAGACAGCCCCGGGGCTCGTTCCTACGCGCTCGAGGACGTCGCGACACGGCTTCTCGGTCGCACGTTGGACGACCAACACGATTCCGGGCAGTTGGCCTTTGATGGCGGAGGTGAGGAGGAACTCGACGGACTCGGAACCCAAGCTCGGGCAGTACATGACATCGCGGAGGTCGTTCAGGAACGCTTGAAAGACGAGAACATCTACTCGCTGCTCGCTGAGATGGAGATTCCTCTGGCTGGGCTCTTGGCGCGCATGGAGCACGCAGGCATCGCTGTGGATCGCGCCGGATTGCAAGGCCTGTCCGAGGAGTTTTGCGCCACCATGCGGGAGGCGGAGAACGCGGCCCACCAAATCGTTGGCCGCACCTTCAATCTGGGATCACCTAAGCAGTTGCAGGAGGTCTTATTCGTCGATCGTGGGTTGCCGAAGACCAAGAAGATTAAGACGGGGTACACCACCGACGCCGAGGCACTGCAGAACCTGTTCGCCACAACCCAGGACCCCGTCCTGGAGCAGTTGCTGGCGTGGCGGGATGTGTCGAAGTTGCGCCAGACGGTGGAGGGGCTGCTGCCCTTGGTCGATGATCACGGACGAACCCACACCACGTTCCGCCAGACGGCCGCAGCCACCGGTCGGCTTTCGTCGTCCGACCCCAATCTGCAGAACATCCCCATCCGCACAGAAGCCGGACGCAGAATCCGCGGTTGTTTCATCGTGGGTGACGGGTTCGAGTCATTGATGACGGCGGACTACAGCCAGATCGAGATGCGCATCATGGCGGACGCATCGGGCGATGACGGGCTGATCGAGGCGTTCCTAAACGGCGAAGATCTCCATAATTTCGTCGCGGCCAGAGTGTTCGGGGTTGATGAATCCGACGTCGATCCTGAGATGCGGCGCCGCATCAAGGCGATGAGTTACGGCCTGGCCTACGGACTGTCCGCATTCGGGCTAGCGCAACAATTGCGGATATCGCCGAACGAGGCCCAGGATCTGATGGACGAGTACTTCACTCGATTCGGTGGCGTGCGCGATTACCTCGCCGGGGTCGTGGCCGAGGCTCGCAAACGCGGCTACACCGAGACGATGTTCGGGCGCCGGCGGTACCTGCCAGATCTCAATCATGACAATCGTCAACGTCGGGAAATGGCAGAGCGAATGGCTCTCAATGCCCCCATACAGGGGACCGCTGCGGACATCGTCAAGGTGGCGATGCTGAACGTCGACCGGGCCTTGACCGAGCGCAGCCTCGGCTCCCGCATGTTGCTGCAGGTGCACGACGAACTGGTCATTGAGGTGGCTCCGGGCGAAGCACAGGAGGTCGAGGAACTCGTCCGCTCGCAGATGGGCGCGGCCGCGCAGTTGCGGGTACCACTGGATGTGTCGGTGGGGCGGGGATCGAACTGGCAGGTCGCGGGCCATTAGAGCCCGACCAAGGGCCGGATGGGGGCCCGCCACCGCGTGGGTGGCGGATACGTGCGGCTGCGGGGGCTGTCGAGCGCCCCCGACGCCCCTGCCGTAGCCTTGGGGGGCCCAGCGACCGCTGGATCCTTCGATGTAACGGATCTCCCCTTCTATGAATGCTCCTACGACCTCCACGTCCACTCCTATTCAAGTAGCCGTGAATGACATCGGCTCCGCGGACGATTTTCTGGCCGCGATCGACGCGACCATCAAATACTTCAACGACGGTGACATCGTCGAAGGCACCATCGTCAAGGTCGACCGAGACGAAGTACTTCTCGATATCGGCTACAAGACCGAGGGTGTGATCCCCTCCCGTGAGCTCTCCATCAAGCACGACGTCGATCCGAACGAGGTCGTCGGGGTGGGGGACTCGGTGGAGGCTCTCGTCCTGCAAAAGGAGGACAAAGAAGGCCGGCTGATCCTGTCCAAGAAGAGGGCGCAGTACGAGCGCGCCTGGGGCACGATCGAGAAGGTCAAGGAAGAAGACGGCGTGGTCGAAGGACAGGTCATCGAGGTGGTCAAGGGTGGACTCATCCTCGATATCGGGCTGCGCGGATTCCTCCCCGCTTCCCTCGTCGAGATGCGCCGAGTGAGGGATTTGCTGCCGTACGTCGGCAAGACCCTCACAGCCAAGATCATCGAGTTGGACAAAAACCGGAACAACGTGGTGCTGTCCCGGCGGGCGTGGCTCGAGCAGACGCAGTCGGAGGTTCGACAGACCTTCCTGACGCAACTGCAAAAGGGACAGATCCGGTCCGGCGTGGTGTCGAGCATCGTGAACTTCGGAGCTTTCGTCGACCTTGGCGGCGTCGATGGTCTTGTCCACGTCTCAGAGTTGTCGTGGAAGCACATCGATCATCCGTCCGAGGTGGTCGAGGTAGGCACCGAGGTGACCGTTGAGGTTCTCGACGTCGATATGGATCGAGAGCGGGTCTCGCTGTCGCTCAAGGCGACCCAAGAGGACCCGTGGCAGCACTTCGCGCGGACCCATCAGTTGAACCAGGTGGTGCCCGGCAAGGTGACGAAGTTGGTTCCCTTCGGCGCATTTATTCGCGTCGACGAGGGAATCGAGGGTCTGGTGCACATCTCCGAACTCGCCGAGCGGCACATCGAACTGCCCGAGCAAATTGTTCAGGTGGGGGACGAGCTCTTCGTCAAGGTCATCGATATTGACCTCGAGCGTCGACGGATTTCGCTGTCCTTGAAGCAGGCGAACGATTCGGCAGACACCCAGGCCTCAGAAGAGTTTGACCCGTATCTGTACGGCATGGCTCCGGCGTTCGACGAGGCCGGGAAGTACATCGGGCCCGAGGGCTTCGATCCAGAGACCGGTGAATGGAAGACCGATTTCGAGGAGCAGCGGGCGGCTTGGGAGCAGGAGTACGCCGACGCGCACGCACGATGGGAAGCGCATCGCAAGCAGATGAGCGAAGCCCAAGAGGCCGATCAAGCCGCTGCCGTGGAAAGTGGGGACGCGACCTCCTACTCGTCCGAGGGTGAGGACACCGACGGCTCGCTTGCGTCCGACGAGGCCCTGCAGGCGCTGCGCGACAAGCTCACGAACGACTAGCGAGAAACCGGCCAGGTGCGTGTCGGTCTCACCGGGGGAATCGGCTCCGGGAAATCCACGGTGGTCGACATGCTCGCCGACATGGGCGCCGCGGTCGTCGACGCGGACGAGATTGCTCGCCGCGTGGTCGCACCCGGCTCTTCAGTGCTCGGGCGTTTAGCGGAGAAGTTCGGTTCGGACATCCTGCTCGAGGATGGTTCGTTGGACAGGGCGCTGCTTGCCCAGCGCGCCTTCGCCGATGAACGGGGAACTCGACGTTTGAACGAGATCACGCACCCGGCCATTCGTGAGCAGGCCGAACGAGATATCTCTCGCGCGGAGGAAACTTCAGAGATCGTCGTGTATGAAATGCCGCTGCTCGTGGAGAGTGGACAGGTGTCTGTCGTTGATGTGGTCGTCGTCGTGGACGTGCCCGAGTCGATGCAAATCGACAGAGCTGTGCAGCGAGGTATGGACGAGGCGGATGTGCGCCAGCGAATGTTGCGTCAAGTGTCCCGAGAGCAGCGGCTCGAAGCTGCGGACGCCGTGATCGACAACAGCGGCTCATACGAGGCGACGCGCGCACAAGTTGACGCGTTATGGCCGGAGTGGGACGGGCGACCCGCATGACCAGGCCCGTGACAGATCTCCAGCGAACGGTCGCGCCGTTCGAGGTTGTCTCGGACTACGTGCCCGCGGGGGACCAGCCGCAGGCCATCAAGGAGATTGCCCGACGCATCGATGGTGGTGACAGCGACGTAGTGCTGCTCGGCGCAACCGGAACAGGTAAGTCGGCAACAACAGCATGGCTCGTGGAGCGGTTGCAGCGGCCGACATTGGTGATGGCACCCAACAAGACGTTGGCTGCGCAGTTGGCGACAGAGTTCCGAGAGCTACTGCCCAATAACGCCGTCGAGTACTTCGTGTCCTACTACGACTACTACCAGCCTGAGGCCTATGTGCCGCAGACCGATACCTTCATTGAAAAGGACTCCTCCATCAATGAGGAGGTAGAACGATTGCGCCACTCCGCGACGAATTCATTGTTGACGCGCCGGGATGTGCTCGTTGTCGCATCGGTTTCGGCCATCTACGGATTGGGCACTCCGCAGGAGTACGTCGATCGGATGGTGCGGCTACGCGTAGGCGAGGAGCGCGAGAGAGATGTTCTTTTGCGAATGCTGGTCGACATCCAGTACACCCGTAACGACATCGCCTTCGAGCGGGGGACCTTTCGGGTTCGCGGGGACACTGTTGAGATTTTTCCGATGTATGAAGAACATCCGGTTCGCATCGAGATGTTCGGAGATGACATCGAGCGATTGATGACGCTGCACCCGGTCACGGGAGAAATCCTGACCGAAGACCAAGAGATGCACATCTTCCCTGCGACCCATTACGTGGCCGGGCCAGAACGCATGGAGCGCGCCATCGGCGACATCGAGGCGGAGTTGCAGGAGCGACTCGCAGAGCTAGAGGCCCAGGGCAAGCAACTCGAGGCTCAGCGGCTACGAATGAGGACCAGTTATGACGTCGAGATGATGCGACAGGTGGGCACCTGCTCCGGTATCGAGAACTACTCGCGCCATATCGACGGTCGGCCGCCCGGCTCCGCACCGCATTGCCTGCTCGACTATTTCCCGGAGGACTTCCTGCTGGTGATCGACGAATCCCACGTCACGGTGCCGCAGATCGGTGCGATGTACGAAGGGGACACCGCGCGAAAGCGAACACTCGTTGAGCACGGCTTCCGCCTTCCCTCGGCGCTGGACAACCGGCCTTTGACGTGGGCGGAATTCGTGGAGCGCATCAAGCAAACGGTGTATCTCTCGGCAACCCCGGGCGCGTACGAACTGGGTCGTGTCGAAGGAGATGTGGTTGAACAGGTAATCCGACCGACAGGATTGGTTGATCCCGAAATTCTGGTGAAGCCGACCGAGGGGCAGATTGATGACCTGATGCACGAGGTGCGCGTGCGTGCCGACCGGGGCGAGCGCGCCCTCGTGACCACGCTTACCAAGCGAATGGCCGAAGATCTGACCGATTACCTGGGAGAACACGGCATCCGAGTGCAGTATCTGCATTCAGAAGTCGACACGTTGCGACGAGTTGAACTCCTGCGTGAGCTACGCGCCGGTGTCTTTGATGTGCTTGTCGGCATCAACCTGCTTCGTGAGGGCCTGGACCTGCCCGAGGTCTCGCTGGTCGCGATCTTGGACGCGGACAAGGAAGGCTTCCTGAGGTCCGAAACGTCACTCATTCAGACCATCGGCCGCGCTGCCCGAAATGTGTCCGGTGAGGTGCACATGTACGCAGATGCCGTCACACCATCAATGCGCCAGGCGATCGACGAGACGAACCGTCGTCGAGCCAAGCAAGTCAGGTACAACACCGAGCACGGAATCGATCCGCAGCCCCTTCGAAAGCGGATAGCGGACATCACGGACCTTCTCGTGCGAGAAGAGGCTGACACTGAGGCGTTAATCGGCAGTCCATCGGGTGGGACCCCCATGCCGGCCCGTCGAACCGCGTCCATGGCCGAAAGCGAGTTGGTCTCACTCGTCGAGCAACTCACCGCCCAGATGCATCAGGCCGCAGCAGATTTGCAATTCGAACTAGCGGCGCGGCTACGAGACGAAGTGTCTGATTTGAAGACAGAGCTACGCGGGATGCGGGAAGCCACGGGCTAGGCTCACGCCAACCAAACGCACTCTCGGACGGAAGAAGAGTCTCGAACATGGACACGTCGCTGCTCGTGTGGTCGATCACGATCGGCGCCATCGTTCTCCTGATCTTGATCGACTTCTTCACGGTCACCCGCAAGCCTCATGAAGTGATGTTCCGCGAGGGCATGCTGTGGAGCATCTTCTATATCGGGGTCGCGATCGCTTTCGGGATCATTGTGTGGAATTGGGCCGGAGCGGACTTCGGCACGCAATACTTCACTGCCTACCTGGTCGAAAAGTCTTTGAGCGTGGACAACTTGTTCGTCTTCATCATCATCCTCACCCAGTTCCGAACACCGGCCAACTTGCATCAACGTGTGCTCCTCGTGGGAGTGGTCCTTGCGCTCGTGATGCGCGCCATCTTCATTGCGATCGGCGCGGCGGCGATCTCCCTATTCGCCTTCACATTCGTGCTTTTCGGCGTGTTGCTCCTGTGGACAGGGTTTCAGCTCATGCGTCACCGCAATGAGGATCCGGACCCGATGGACAACATCGTCATTCGCAACGTTCGTAAGCGTTACCGGTTCGCCGATGACTACGACGGGACCAAGCTCTTCACCATCATCGATGGCATCAAGGTCGCCACTCCGTTGTTGCTCGTGATGGTCGCGATCGGCGGCACCGACCTTCTTTTCGCACTCGACTCAATCCCAGCGACCTTCGGAGTGACGCAGGAGCCGTATCTGGTGTTCGCGGCCAATGCCTTTGCCCTGCTCGGGCTACGTGCCTTGTACTTCGTGCTCAAGGGTCTGCTCGAAAAACTCGTCTATCTGTCGACCGGCCTAGCGGTCATTTTGATGTTCATCGGCGTGAAACTCGTCCTTACCTACTTCCACGAGGCATTCCCGGAAACAGTGCCAAAAATCGAGACGTCGTGGTCATTGGCTTTCATCGGGGTGGTGCTTGTTGTCGTGACGATCGCTTCCTGGATCAAGACGCGTCGGGATCCGGACGCTATTGCCCATGCGGGTCGCCTGACGGCTACTCCGGAGGAGAAGGCTGGTGAGCAGGCTTAGCGGGACTTGCAGGGGGAGCGGAATCCGTCGGGGACGGCTGCGTCGTGCCGCTGAAACCCGCATCGAGTAGGGCTTGCCGTAGTGCGGCAATTTCGGTGCGCAGTGCCTCGAGATCTTTTTTGACCTCCGACTGTCCCTCCTGGGCCCGTCCGCCGATGCGGGTGACCACCGCCGAGGCAACGGACGCTCCCACCAGGCCTAGAAGCGAGATGCCCACGACCATGAGCCCGACGGCGACAATTCGGCCGTTCGCGGTGACCGGCACGTAATCGCCGTAACCCACGGTGGCCATGGTTACAAGTGACCACCACACAGCATCGCCGAAGGATTTGATATCTGCGCCCTTGGCCCCGCGTTCAGCGTTGAGCACAGCGAGCGAGCTGAGATACGTCAAGAATGCCACCGCGAAGACCACAGCCGTCGCGGTCCTGCCGAAGCGCAACCGGCTGCCCCGGCTGATGAGCCACTGACCGGCGGTGAGCACCCGCAGGACGCGCAGCACTCGGAAGGCAGGAACCGCAACCGCGATGACATCGAGCGGATGGTGAACCAGGTAAGCAATGTGCTTGGGGGCCAGGACGGTGCGAAGGGTGAGATCGGCAATGAAGACCACCCAAATGACGTTCATTGCGGTGTCGAGTCGGTCTAGCCCCTGAGAGGTGAGGCCCTCGTCGAGAACGTAGAACGAATACAGGACGAGATAGCCAACGGCTAAGAGCACCATGGCGAGGGCGGTGCGGTGCTCGTACGCGTCCAGCCGGCCCTGCGCTCGAACTTGTCGAGGGTTTCCTGGATCTGGCTTGTTGTCGGTGATGTGCGCCCAGGCCCGATCCATGCGCGAGGCGCCCAACGGTGCAGTAGTTGAGGCCGCCGCCGATTCTTTGGGTTGCGCCGATGCCACCAGGGCAGCCTACGAGGTGTCTGTCTGTGTGCGTGACGTGCGACGAACACATGGCGGTTGTCTGCGATGTCGGGTGGAATCCCCGATCACCAGCCCCGTTCCCGCCACTCATCCAATGAGGGTCGCTCGCGGCCCAGCGTCGTGTCGTCACCGTGGCCGGGGTAGATCCAGGTGTCGTCGTCAAAACGGTCAAAGATCTTTTCGACCACTCCGCGGTACAGGGTGTCAAAATCTTCCGGCGACCAGGTGCGACCCACGCCACCGGGGAATAGGCAGTCACCGGTGAACAGATGGGTGTGTCCGTGTGGATCATCGAAAGTGATGACCAGCGACCCGGGGGTGTGGCCGACCAGGTGGATCACTCCCAGCATGACGTCGCCCACGGTGATGGAGTCCTCGTCGCGCAATCGATGTCGCGTCGGCACATCGATCGCGTCGGCGTCCGCATCATGGGCGTAGGTTGGCGCATGCGTCGCGCGGGCCACGTCGGCTAATGCGCCCCAATGATCGTGATGGCGATGCGTGGTCACGACGCCGCTGAGTCTGTCGCCTCCCACGAGATCGAGAATCCGATTCGACTCGTCTGCGGCATCGATCAGGAGTTGCTCGCAAGTAGCGGTGCAGCGCAGCAGATAGACGTTGTTGTCCATGGGGCCAACCGCTAGCTTGCGGATGACCATCGTCGACAGTTCGCGGTTGAGTGCGGGAGCGCCTACGCTTGTCGAGCCGAAGTACATGTTCGGCACCCTAGCGACAGGCGCGAACAGAGATGATGCCGAGAGAGGGGCCCTGGTGATTGGCGAGAGCCTCATCGTCCGTGGCGCACGGGAACACAATCTGAAGGACGTATCTCTCGACCTTCCTCGCGATGCGCTGATCGTCTTCACTGGGCTGTCCGGATCCGGCAAGTCCTCGTTGGCGTTCGACACCATCTTTGCCGAGGGGCAACGTCGCTACGTGGAAAGTCTTTCGGCGTATGCGCGTCAGTTTCTCGGACAGATGGACAAGCCGGATGTCGATTTCATCGAAGGGCTCTCACCGGCGGTTTCGATCGATCAGAAGTCAACCTCTCGCAATCCGCGCTCGACGGTGGGAACGATCACGGAGGTCTACGACTACCTGCGCCTGCTCTACGCGCGGATAGGAAGACCGCACTGCCCCGAGTGCAGAGATCCGATCAGCCGACAGACACCGCAGCAGATCGTCGACCAGGTTTTTGACCTGCCAGCAAAGACCCGATTCCAGGTGCTGGCACCTTTGGTTCGCGACCGCAAGGGGGAATACGGCGAGCTTTTTCAACAGTTGCAAACACAGGGTTACTCCAGGGCCCGGGTCGACGGAGTCGTGTACGGACTAGACGAAGTCCCCAAGCTCAAAAAGCAGGAGCGCCACAGCGTCGAGGTCGTTGTGGACCGATTGACCGTGAACAAGGAATCCAGACGTCGGCTTACCGACAGTGTGGAGACGGCCCTTGGCCTAGGGCACGGTTACGTGGTCCTGGACTTTGTCGATCGTAAGGAAGGTGATGCCGAGAGAGAGCGGATTTACTCCGAGCACCTGGCCTGCCCGAAGGACGGCTTGTCTTTCGAGGAACTCGAGCCGAGGTCCTTCTCGTTCAACTCTCCTTTTGGGGCGTGCCCTGAATGTTCGGGACTTGGAACTACTCGAGAGGTGGACATCGAACTGGTCGTCCCGGATGTGGATCGGTCGCTGAGCGACGGGGCAATCGCGCCGTGGTCCCGCGGCACGGTCTCGGGGTACTTCTCCCGACTACTCGAGGCCATCGCCGATGAACTCGGTGTCGAAATCGAAACGCCCTGGAAGAAGATTCCGGCGCGGGCAAAGAAATCGATACTCGAGGGCTACGCCGAGCCCATTCACGTGCAGTACCGCAATCGCTACGGACGGCGCCGTTCGTACTACACCGAATACGAGGGGGTCGTTCCGTATGTGAAGCGCAGGCACGCGGAAGCCGAAACCGACGCGTCCAGGGAGCGGTTCGAGGGGTTCATGCGGGAAGTCCCCTGCAGTGCCTGTGCTGGGAGCCGACTTAAGCCACTCACGCTCGCAGTCACGATCGAGGGCAAGTCGATCGCCGACATCGCCTCGCTACCGATCGGTGAGGCCGTTGAGGTGTTGAGCAGGCTTGCCCTCAGCGATCGAGAAAGCGTCATCGCGTCGCGTGTGTTGAAGGAAGTCAACGAGCGCCTGCAATTCTTGGTGGACGTCGGTCTGCACTACCTGTCTATGGATCGTGCTGCCGGCACTCTGGCGGGGGGTGAGGCGCAGCGGATCCGCTTAGCGACCCAGATCGGATCAGGCCTCGTGGGTGTCCTGTACGTCCTTGATGAGCCGAGCATCGGGTTGCATCAGCGCGACAACCACCGTCTGATCGAGACGCTTGTTCGCCTACGAGACCTGGGGAACACCCTGATCGTGGTCGAGCACGATGAAGACACGATTCGCGCAGCCGACTGGGTTGTCGACATTGGACCTGGAGCCGGGGAGCACGGTGGGCAGATCGTCGTCAGTGGAACAGTGCAAGAACTCGTCACGAATGCGGAATCTGTCACTGGTCAGTACCTGTCGGGGAGTCGAGGTATCGGCGTGCCGGCGCTGCGGCGACCGCAGGAGCGTGGATGGATCACCATTAAGGGAGCACGTGAACACAATCTGCAGAATGTGTCTGCGCGATTCCCCCTAGGCAATTTCGTCTGCGTGACCGGGGTGAGCGGATCAGGCAAGTCGACCCTGGTCAACGACATTCTGTACAACGTCCTGGCTCGAGACTTGAACGGCGCCCGGCTCGTGCCAGGAAAGCACAAAAGCATCTCTGGTACTGATCAAATCGACAAGGTTGTGCACGTCGACCAAAGTCCCATCGGACGTACGCCACGGAGCAACCCGGCGACGTATACGGGCGTTTTCGATCACATTCGCAAGCTTTTTGCCGCGACCGCAGAGGCCAAGGTGCAGGGATATCAGCCGGGTCGCTTCTCCTTCAACGTGAAGGGAGGACGATGTGAAGCCTGCAGCGGCGACGGCACGATACGGATCGAAATGAACTTCCTTCCCGATGTCTATGTTCCATGCGAGGTTTGTCACGGTGATCGGTACAACCGAGAGACGTTGGAGGTCCATTACAAGGGCAAGACCATCGCCGAGGTGCTGGATCTTCCGATAGAAGACGCCTTGGCCTTCTTCGAGGCGGTGCCGGCTATCGCTCGACATCTGTCCACGTTGGTCGATGTGGGGCTTGGATACGTTCGCATGGGTCAGTCGGCACCGACGTTGTCCGGGGGAGAGGCGCAACGGGTGAAGCTCGCCAGCGAACTGCAAAAGCGCTCGACGGGTCGCACCGTCTACGTTCTCGATGAGCCCACCACCGGCTTGCACTTCGAAGACATACGCAAACTGCTCGGCGTCCTTCAATCTTTGGTGGACAAAGGCAATACGGTCATCGTCATCGAGCACAACCTCGATGTCATCAAGTCTGCCGACTGGATCGTGGACCTCGGGCCAGAGGGGGGCTCCGGCGGAGGAACGGTTGTCGCGGAGGGAACACCGGAGTCGATCGCGGCTGTAGACGCCAGCCATACAGGGCGCTTTCTGCAGCCCCTGCTGTGAACGTGCCTTCGCCGAATCGGTCCCGTATCATGCCTGCATGGCTCCTGCTCTTCGACGACGCGACGTTATTGCCGGGGGCGGACTCGTAGCCGTCGGCGGCATCCTGGTGGCGTGCGGCGGCGGTGAAAGCGCTTCGGGGGACACGGCGGCTTCCGCGGAGGCGGCACCATCCCCATCACCAAAGGAGGACTCTTCGACGCCCGAGGCCGCACCGAGCTCGGCCGAGGAGACAGGAGTCGAGGACGTTGAAGGGGCTGAAGAGGCCGCTGCGCAAGAGGCAGACGATGGTCTCGCATCCGTTGACGAGATACCGGTCGAAGGAGGTGTGGTGATCTCCGATCCACCCGTCGTGCTCGTGCAGCCAGCGTCCGGGGACGTCAAGGGGTTCAGTGCAGTGTGCCCGCACCAGGGTTGCTTGGTGTCGTCGGTGGAGTCCAACGAGATCGTGTGCCCGTGCCACGGATCGCTGTTTTCTGCCACGGACGGCAGCGTGATCGCCGGACCTGCAGCCGAAGGCCTGCCTGCGGTTCCCGTGGAGGTGCAGGGAAACTCGGTCGTCCTCGCCTAGGGCATCGACGATGGCCGATCCCAGCGAATACCGGCCAGCCTCTGGATCCATTCCGCAGGCGCCCGGCGTCTACCGTTTCCGGGACGCCCACGGGCGCGTTGTGTATGTGGGGAAGGCGCGGTCGCTGCGCTCCCGGCTGAACTCCTACTTCGCGGACTTCACCGCCCTGCATCCGCGAACGCAATCGATGCTGACAACGGCCAATAGCGTCGACTGGGTCGTGGTGGCGAATGAAGTCGAGGCACTTGCCTTGGAGTTTACGTGGATCAAGGAGTATGACCCACGTTTCAACGTCAAGTACCGCGACGACAAGTCCTACCCGTACCTCGCTTTGACTGTCTCCGAAACGTTCCCACGCGCGGCGGTGGTCCGCGAACCTCGACGAAAAGGCACTCGTTACTTCGGTCCCTACGCCCATGCGTGGGCGATTCGAGAAACCCTTGATGAACTATCGAAGGTGTTCGGAGTGCGAACGTGTCGAGATGGCGTCTTCAAGCGGGCCGCGCAGCTGGGGCGGCCGTGCCTTCTTGGCTACATCGATAAGTGCTCCGCGCCATGCGTGGGCCGGATAGACGAGGAGCACTATCGGCAACGCGTGGACGACATGAGCCGTTTCCTCGGAGGGCAAACCGACGCGTTCATCAAGGACATGCGTGCCTCGATGGAACAGGCGTCGGAACGCCGTGACTACGAGGAGGCGGGTCGGTGGCGGGATCGCATGGGCGCACTGAAGCGAGCGATGGAGCGCAACGCTGTGGTCCTTGGAGATAGCACCGACGCAGACGTCGTTGCTCTCCATGACGACCCCTTGGAGGTAGGGGTCCAGGTCTTCCACGTCCGCGCCGGTCGATTAATTGGTGAGCGCAGTTTCATCGTCGAGAAGGCGGAGGATCTGTCCGTCGGTGGCTATGGGGAACGCGTTCTTCAGCGCTTGTATGCCGCGCGTGATGGCGTGGAGATCGACAGCGCGGTTCCACCGCGAGAGATCCTGCTGTCACATGCCCCGACCGACGCCGACGCGCTCGCGCAATGGCTGAGTTCACGCCGAGGATTCACGGTAGACATCCGGGTGCCCCAGCGTGGGGACAAGCGCGCCTTGATGGAAACGGCAACCACCAATGCGACGGAAGCCTTGATGCGACACCGAATGCGACGCTCGAGCGATTTGACATCGCGGAGCGAGGCGATTGCGGAGCTGCAGACGTACCTAGATCTCGCCGAAGCGCCGTTGCGCATCGAATGCGTCGATGTGTCGACATTGCAGGGAACGGACACGGTCGCATCACTGGTTGTGTTCGAGGACGGTCTTCCGCGCAAACGCGATTATCGAACCTTCATCATTCGCACCGAGGGAGCAGACGATCTTGCATCGGTTCGCGAAGTTGTGGAGCGTCGCTTTGCGCGCGTGAAGCGAGTGGAGTCGGATGTCGACGACGTTGCCGATGTGCAGGGCGACAGTGATGTTGAGCGTGAGGGTGGCGGCCCGCCGTCTTTCGCGTATCCACCGGGGTTGCTGGTGATCGACGGGGGCGCCCCACAGGTCGCCGCCGCGCAACAGGCATTGACCGAGAGCGGTGTCGGTGACATCCCGGTTGTCGGGTTGGCGAAGAGACTCGAAGAGGTGTGGACGCCGGAGTCGATCGATCCCGTCATCCTCCCGCGCACCAGCGAAGCGCTTTATCTGTTGCAAAGAATTCGGGACGAGGCGCACCGGACCGCGATCGCCTTGCACCGAAAGCGCCGCACGGCACGGCAACGGCGAAGCGCACTCGATGATATTCCCGGCCTTGGCCCCAAGAAGGCCGCGGCTCTCCTCGCCCATTTCGGTTCGGTCCGTTCGATCCGCGCCGCCACGACAGATGAACTACAGAAGGTTCCCGGAATCGGCCCTACAGTCGCCACCACGGTGCACCAGGCGCTAGCGTCGGTTTCATGACGAGGTCACGATGACGCCGGAGGCTTTCGATGTTCTCCTCGTCACGGGTATGTCCGGAGCCGGTCGATCGACCGCGGCTCGGGCTCTCGAGGACGCCGGATGGTTCGTCATCGACAACATCCCGCCCATGTTGATCGGCGCAGTTGTCGACGTCGCCGTCGAGAACCCCGATGTGCATCGAGTCGCTGTGGTGGTCGATGCACGCGGCGGATCCTTCTTCCCGCAGTTGACCGAGGCTATGGCCAGCCTTCGTCGGGACGGTGTCAACCTTCAGGTTCTCTTCCTCGAGGCTTCCGAGGAATCACTCGTTCGACGATTCGAGTCGTCGCGAAGGCCGCACCCGCTGCAGGAGGGAAACAGAATCCTGGACGGCCTCAGGCGGGAACGGCTGGTTCTCGGCGATCTGCGATCGACCGCGGATCTGGTCATCGACACCACGCAGTTGAACGTGCACGAACTACGGCGCGCCATCGATGGCGCGTTCGCCGAACCGGACGAGCGTCTGCGGGTGACGATCATGTCCTTCGGCTTCAAGCACGGCATACCCGTGGACGCCGACATGGTCGCCGATGCCCGATTCCTGCCCAACCCGTTTTGGGATGAGTCGCTACGGGATCTGACCGGGCGTGACGCCGCGGTCGCCGACGCCGTCCTGGCAGGAGACGGGGCGGATGCGTTTCTGGAACATCTGGCTGCCTTGGTACGAACAACGCGGGACGGCTACTTGCGGGAAGGGAAGCGATTCGTCACCGTCGCCTTGGGTTGCACGGGCGGCAAGCATCGCAGCGTGGCCCTCGCCGAAGTCTTATCCGCCATGTTGGAATCACCGCACGCCGTCGTCGGGGTCGAGCACCGAGATCTTGGCAAGGAGTAGGGCATGGGTGAGGCGGACACCACCCACTTTGGCCAGCCCTTGGTTGCGGCCCTCGGCGGGGGACACGGATTAGCGGTGAGTCTGCGGGCGCTCCAGCAGTTGACCGATCGCGTGACGGCGATCGTGGGAGTCGCCGACGACGGAGGCTCGAGTGGCCGGTTGCGCCAGGAGCGAGCGATTCTGCCCCCCCGGAGACCTTCGGATGGCGCTCGCCGCCCTGTGTGACGACGACGCCCAGACACGGCCGTGGGTGGATGTCCTGCAGTTTCGATTCTCCGACGGCGGCGAGCTATCCGGGCATGCTCTCGGAAACCTGCTGCTGTCCGGGTTGTGGGAGAAGACGTCCGATCCAGTCGCGGGACTCGATGAGCTCGTCCGCCTGCTGGGTTGTAGTGGTCGGGTTCTGCCCTGTTGCGTTGACCCACTGGAGATTGTGGCGGCCATTCGAGGTCACGACGGGCAGCGTCTGGCGGAGGTCAGCGAGGTTCATGGGCAAGTGGAGGTTGCGACGACTCGGGGGCGGGTGCTGTGGGTGTGGGTGGAGCCGCCCCAGGCCAAGGCGTGCCCACAGGCCGTCGCGGCAATCGAGGCGGCAGACGTCATTACGGTGGGGCCGGGCTCGTGGTTCACCTCCGTGATGCCGCACCTGGTGGTACCGGAGATTGGCGATGCCGTCGCGGACTCGTCGGCCACTCGGGTGCTCGTGTTGAATCTCGTGGAGCAAGAGGGAGAGACCGGTGGATTCACTCCGGAGGATCACTTGGAGGCGCTAAAGCGTCATGCTCCGCATGTGACGTTTGATCATGTGATTGCCGATTCGACCCATATTCGTGGGGGCGCCGGCAGAGACAACTTGGTGTCCGTCTGTGCATCGTGGGGGAGTGAGGTCACGTTCGCCGATGTCTCGGCAACCGCAGATCGGCACGACCCGGGGAAGTTGGCGCGTGTTTT
>MDSV01002765.1_pt1 | contig 21991 bp, 19 predicted proteins | sample 810851 | NCBI WGS metagenome assembly MDSV01 (sample SAMN05326640, study PRJNA326480) | marine metagenome | isolation source: seawater | place: Atlantic Ocean: North East | collected 2012 | reverse complement strand
TTAAACTGGCATCTCTTCCTACGACCACTGGATCAATCCGCATGTCTTCTCCAATAAAATATGAAAACTCATCAGGGCTGATCTCACCCAAACCTTTAAATCGGGTGATTTCCGATTTTGCACCAAGCCTAGAAAGGGCACCATGCTTCTCCGATTCATCGTAGCAATAAACCGTCTCCTTCTTATTCCTCACTCTAAACAATGGTGTTTGTAAGACATAGAGGTGACCTTTCTTAACTAAGTCTGGAAAAAACTGCAAAAAGAACGTAATTAAGAGAAGTCGAATGTGCATCCCGTCTACATCGGCATCTGTTGCGATAACGACCTTATTGTATCTTAAATCATCTAAGCCATCCTCAATATTTAAAGCGGATTGTAAAAGATTGAATTCTTCGTTTTGATAGACAATTTTCTTCGTTAAACCGAAGCAATTAAGCGGCTTACCCTTCAGAGAAAAGACAGCCTGCGTGACAACATCACGGGCCTTTGTAATCGACCCTGAAGCTGAATCACCCTCCGTAATAAACAACGTTGACTCCTCGTTACGTGCGTGTTTATCGTTGAGATGCGACCTACAATCGCGCAGTTTCTTATTGTGCAATGAAGCTTTTTTTGCACGAGCCCTTGCAAGTTTTTTAATGCCTGCCAAATCTTTCCTTTCACGCTCGTTTTGAAGAATTCGAGATTGGAGTTGTTGGGCAATTTCAGGATTTCTATGGAGGTAATTGTCAAGCTCAGTTTTTAGGAAATCAAACATGAAGCTCTTCAGCGTAGGCCCCTGAGGGCCCATCTCTGATGAACCAAGCTTTGTTTTTGTTTGTGACTCGAAGACGGGGTCCTCAACTTTCACACTCACCGCACAAACAATCCCGGAACGCACATCTCCAGTGTCATAATCCTTATTAAAAAAATCCCTCACGACACGAACATATGCTTCTCTAAAAGCAGCTTGATGCGTCCCCCCCTGAGGGGTGTATTGACCATTTACAAAGCTTTGAATGTCCTCACCATAGGCTTCTGAATGCGTGACAGCAATCTCAATATCATTTCCTTTTAATTGAATGATTGGATAGCGTGCCTTGCCGTCCATGCTTGACTCTAGTAGATCAAGTAAACCATTGTCACTCTTTAACTTATCACCATTTAAGTAAATAGATAGTCCAGTATTAAGATAAGCGTAATTCCAAAGGAGCTTTTCGACATGCTCCATTCTGTATTTATACCCTTTAAACAAATCTTCATCGGGTATGAAAGTCACCTTTGTGCCGTTGCGTTTTGTTGTGGACTCTAGTTCTCTGTCCTCTTGAAGCTCACCCAATGCAAACGTGGCTGTTTTTGACTCGCCTTGTCTAAAACTCACGACTTGAAAAGAAGATGAAAGTGCATTGACAGCCTTAGTACCGACACCGTTAAGTCCGACCGTCTTCTTAAAAGCACGCGAATCATACTTGCCTCCAGTGTTGATTTTTGATACACAATCAACCACTTTACCAAGAGGAATGCCTCTTCCGTAATCACGTACCCTCACCTCTCCATTTCGAATCCCAACTTCGACACTCTTGCCATTGCCCATCGTGTATTCATCAACACTGTTGTCAATCACTTCTTTGAGCAGCACATAGATGCCATCATCAGAGTCTTTGCCGTCACCGACTTTTCCAATGTACATCCCGGGGCGCATACGGATATGTTCCTTCCACGATAGTGAACGAATGTTGTCTTCTGTATAGCTTACTTGTTCTGCCATTAAGCAGCACAAGTTATTGCTTTTCTTTTGCGAAGTTCCTATTTATTGCTAGACTTTTTCCACATTTCACACAATTTTTTAACCACTTTTCTTTCCTAACTTGCAAAGTTCAAACAAATAATATTTTTCACACGATGTCATCAGCGATTCGCAACCTTGAACCTTCAGCACTTTGGAATAGATTTGCAGACTTAAATGAAATACCAAGGCCCTCAAAACACGAGGAAAAAGTATGTGAGTGGCTAATGAAATGGGCTAAGGAGCATCATCTTGAAGCTTGGCAAGATGACGTGAAAAACGTATTTATGAAAAAGCCGGCAACACAGGGAATGGAAGACAGGCAGACAGTGGTGCTGCAAAGTCACGTTGACATGGTGTGCCAAAAAAACAATGACACCGCGTTCGATTTCATGACGCAAGGAATAAAAATGGTCGTCGACGGAGATTGGGTTCGCGCTGAAGGAACAACTTTGGGATCTGACAATGGCATCGGTGTCGCAACGATATTGGCCACACTGGAAAGCAATGACATTCCCCACCCACCTTTAGAAGCATTGTTTACAATTGATGAGGAAACTGGGATGACAGGTGCGTTAGGGCTCAAGGCAGGGCACTTAGAAGCCACAATACTACTCAATCTCGACACTGAAGACGATGACGAGATCAGCATTGGATGTGCAGGGGGCGTTGATATTACATCAACTGGCACCTATACCCCTGAAGATTCAATTCACGAAGGCACAACAGGACTTAAAATAACTGTAAAAGGAGGTGCAGGTGGGCACAGCGGGATGGACATCCACAAGGGCATAGCCAATGCAAATAAGCTCATCAATCGCGTCTTGCTCGAAACCATCGAAGCCGTGGACATACGTGTAAGCGAAATACAAGGAGGTGGTCTTCGAAATGCGATTCCTCGTGAAGCTCATGCACTCATAGTTGTCTCTGAACAGGATATGACAACACTTGAGGAGGCCATCAACAATACAAAAGCAGATATTACAGCTGAATACAAAACAACGGATCCACACCTCAACATCAGCTGGGAGCGCGAGAAGACACCTGCCCAAGCACTCCCCGAGGACGTGCAGAATGTTCTTCTTCTAGCAATTCAGACGTGCCCTGTGGGAATCCACCGCATGAGTCCAGATATAGAAGGCTTGGTACAAACCTCAAACAACCTCGCTCGTCTAGAAGTTGGCGGTGGCCAAGTGAATATCCAATGCCTCAACAGATCTTCCGTGGATTCAGAAAAATGGGATCATGCCAGGTCGATTGAAGCTGCATTTACAATCGCAGGTCTTTCTTCAACAAGGGGAGGATCCTACCCTGGATGGACGCCAAACCCCTCTTCTGCTACAGTAGAGATGTTGCGCAAATTATATGTGGAACGGTACAATGAAGACCCAAAAGTAATGGCCTGTCACGCAGGTCTTGAATGTGGCATTCTCGGCACAAACTATCCGAAAATGGACATGGCATCGTTCGGACCGAATATCCGTAGAGCACACTCACCTGATGAATGTTGTCAGATTTCTTCAGTCCAAAAGTTCTGGGACTTTTATCTCGCAGCACTAAAACGTATCCCTAAGCGTTAATCAATTAAAACATGTCAAAACGTCCACTTATACTCATCACAAATGATGACGGAATCACTTCTTCAGGAATCTGTGCGCTTGCAGAAGCAGTCGCAGATCTCGGAGAAGTCCATGTGGTGGCTCCTGACAGCCCCCAATCTGGCATGGGACACGCTGTTACGATCGGAGAAATTTTAAGAATCAAACCAGCATACTTTCCCATTAAGGGTATAAGTGCGCACAGCACATCTGGGACACCTGTAGATTGCGTTAAACTCGCGATTTACAAAATTCTTAATCGCAAACCAGACCTCTTGCTTTCCGGCATCAATCACGGAAGCAACAGCTCTATCAATGTGATCTACTCAGGCACAATGTCTGCGGCTGTCGAAGGTGCTGTCGAAAACATCCCCGCCATAGGCTTTTCTCTTCTTGATCATGCTGCAGATGCAGATTTTACCGCAGCAAAAAAGATTGCTCGCCAAATGGCTACAGAAGTACTGGAGCGAGGCCTGCCTTCTGGCACATGTCTCAACGTGAACATTCCCAAGCTCCCACTCAAAGATCTAAAAGGAATCAAAGTTTGCAGACAGGCAGCTGGATTTTGGAAGGATGCCTTCGAAGAGCGAACTGCTCCCAACCACGAAACGTACTACTGGCTTACGGGAGAGTTCACCAACCCTGACCAAGGAGAAGACACAGATGAATGGGCACTGTCGAACGGCTTCGCTTCGGTTGTCCCAACGCAGTTTGACCTTACAGCGCATCACGCGATATCTGAACTCAACAGTTGGGGGCTTAAATGAAGCGATACCTCAATACAATCGTGGGAGGAATCCTTTCAGGAGTGTTAGGCACATTCTTCGGATTCCTTATTCTCGGAGCTTACTGGTCATATTCAAATGCTGTCGATCTAAATTACTTTATCGAAAACATTGCTACCAAATCTTTGCTCTACAGAGATAGCATGCTTACGCTTAGCACACTCTTTAATGTGGCGGTGTTCTACATCGGCATTAAAGCTGAATGGTGGATGTTTTGTCGCGGCATCTTAATGGTCATTATGGCATGTGTGCCACTTATCATTTGGTTTCAAATGCAAGCAGGAATTTCTTGAAAAAAGTATTTTTCATAGCGGGAGAAGCCTCTGGCGATATCTACGGGGGGCTTATCGCTCATGAAATGTCAAGGTTGACTTCCCAGTCAAACATCGGACGCTTTGAAATGCGAGGATGGGGAGGAAATCAAATGACCGATGCTGGAGTTGAGGTCACCACGCATTACCGTGAACTAGCATATATGGGGGTTTGGGAAGTGGTTACTAATCTTGGCACCATTTTAGGAAACTTGAAGAAGTGCTGGGAGGAAATCGAGGCCTTCAAACCAGACGCGATTGTTCTTGTAGATTTTCCAGGGTTTAATATGCGAATTGCAAGAAAGGCGTCGAATGCCAAATGGGGTGAAGTGAAGATTTTTCAGGTTGTGGCGCCTCAGGTTTGGGCTTGGAAAAAGGGGCGGATGAAAAACCTAGCGCGAGACTACACCGCCGTATTTCCAGTACTGCCATTTGAGCACAACCTACTCATCGCTGGAGGGGTACAATCCATCTACTGCGGACACCCCCTTCTCGATGCACTTTATACAAATCAAGACAAGACAACACACGTGCCCACCCAACCTGTCCTGGCACTCCTACCCGGCTCACGCACGCAAGAACTCAATAAAATACTGCCTGTTCTTCTTGAGGTCGCAAAACGCTTCCCTGAAATGGAGGCTGTGATCGCTGGGGCACCTGGGGCCTCAGACACCTTATACAATCAGGCTCGGAAAGCTGGCGTGCAAGTGGTCTTTGGCCAAACCCGAAATCTACTGAAGTCAGCTGAAATCGCCGTGATTACATCAGGTACTGCTACACTTGAGGCGTCACTGCTAAATACACCTCACATTTTGGTATACAAAACGAGTTCGCTCACATACGCAATTGCAAAGCTCCTCGTAAACGTCAAATTTATAGGGCTGACAAATTTAATCCTCAACCGTGAGGTCGTCCCCGAACTCATACAAGGAAGATGCACTGCAGACAATATTACAAAAGAAATTCAATCCATAGAAACGTCAATGCAACGAGCGTCCTTTGCTGAATTAAAAGTGTCTTTAGGAGACCGAGGCGCATCCGAAAGAATCGCGCAAAAAATGTTAGAAATTATCTCCGTCGACCATACGTCCTAGGGAACCAAGAACAGAGCCCTCACCTTTAGACTTACCCCCTTGACTTGGGGCAGAGCGAAGAATACGATCCGCTAGACGACTGAATGGAAGGGTTTGTAAGTAGACCGTTCCGGTACCTTGGAGCGTTGCGAGAAAAAGACCTTCGCCCCCAAACAACATAGATTTAAGACCGCCAGCCTGTTCAATACTGTAATCAATATTTCCGGTAAAACCAACAATACATCCTGTATCGACCCTAAGCTTATCACCGTTAAGCTGCTTTTCGACGATTGTACCGCCTGCGTGGAGAAAGGCCATACCATCTCCAATAAGCTTCTGCAGAATGAAGCCTTCACCACCAAAAAAGCCAGCACCTAGCTTTTTATTTAAGGTAATGGTGATTTCTGTTCCTTTTGCCGCACATAGGAATGCGTCTTTTTGGCAAATAATACTACCTCCTGCTTTCGCTAAATTTATAGGCATAATCTTCCCTGGATAGGGCGAAGCAAATGCAACACATTTCTTTCCTACTCCCTGATTTGTAAAGTGGGTGAGGAAAATTGATTCTCCTGTAAGCAATCTCTTGCCAATCCCTAAAATTTTACCAAAGAATCCGCTATTTGGCTTTGAACCATCACCAAGTCTCGCCTCGAATTCAATGTTATCTTCCATCCAGTTCATACCACCTGCTTCAGCAACAACTGTTTCCTGCGGATCTAATTCTATCTCAACTGCTTGGAGATCGTCACCGTAAATTTTGTAGTCTACTTCGTGGGAATTCATTGGGTTATGTTTTAGAGATTAAAGCCCCTTTAATTTGTGATTTCTGGGATACATTACTGTAATGGTTACTGATACGTCTTTACGTTCATTTGGGGCCAACATGAGCGGAAATACAACTTGGTGATTTAACCGATCTACCCTCCCACCTTCAGACACCTCCACGACAACGTCTATGTCATCATCATTCGACATTGCATATGGGATTGCATCTACAAGATCAACTGAGATAGAGTCTGATTGAAAATTCTCCACCGCGAGCACCCAAGTTGAGACAATCTTTTTCCGGCTTAAAAAAGAAGCTTTTGAATCTTTTTGAGACAACTCGCGAGAACATAATACGTTTGGATTTGCGCCCAAAGAAAGCACCAACGTATCGCCTATAACAGGAAGATCAAGTGACACACTACCTAGATATGCATTGTCTGCAATGATCTGTGCTTTGCCTTCCATGAGTTTTTTTCCTGACCAATCTTTAATCCTTGCTGTAGAATAAGCCTCTGTGTTGATCGCTGGAGCAGCGAAGTACCTGATCTCTCCATCTAGATAAAACGTGTCTATTTCAACCCTACTGGGTGAACCATCACCCAAAATCACTGAAGAGGTTTCCAATTCAAATCTGTGACGTGTTTTGCCCACAAAAGAAACATCCTCTTGAATTTCTACATCGTAATAGGCATCCATCTGTCGATTTGCCAACGTCCCACGATGAGTTTTCGAATATGACACCCCACCCGATGATGCATCCGTAGTGAGGGGCCAATCATCAAAAGGACGTGGAATAAGAGCGCCTGAGGGGCGACCTGAAACAAGTGTTAATGGAGAGGCATTCCAAGTCAGTCCAGATGTTTGGGCGATAGAAGCAAAACGTTTAAAGCGGATTCCGTCAGATGAAAAGTTAACCTCATATTCAGGGACCCAATGCGCCGATGGAGAAAGGTATTTAACCGAGATAGCCATGACATTTTTATACATAATGGAGTTCTTCAGCTTCATCGTCAATTCGCCTTCTCGTTCAGCGTGAATCATATCAAGGGCACTTTCGCGTGCCTTTAAATGTGCCAATTGATTGTCTAAATCTTCTATTTCTAGTGTCACATCTAGTATCTCAAGTGACAGTGATTGATTGCGGTTCCGCAAAAAGTCAGCCATCTCGATCACATCGTCAACCAAAAGAACTTCTTGCGTGCTGCCTATACTTCTGTTGGCTGCTAAAAATACCTGTTCCTCGTTTAGCGTATGCAGGACAGACTCTTGCATTCTTCTTTGTAGATCTAAAATACCAATACTGTCCTTGATATTGTTAATCTCAACAGCGCGAGAAGTGGGCCGAGATTTTGACTCAAAATGAAGAGATTCTATTGACGTGCCTTTGGGAAGAGCTAAGGAAAGCGAACCAAGGACCAAATCAGATGCAAGACCCCGAACAACAATTGTTTCATTGGTCTTCACAACCGGAATGAAAGAGGCGTGTTCAATCATGGCGCCCTCCTGGTGAATCTCGACTGAAGTGATTGGCATCACAATCTGATTCTGAGAAAGCGAAGATGCGCATACTAAGAGCAAATGAAGCAGTAAGAGATTAAATTTCATGAGGTTAAGTTATGAAAATGGGAGTCAGTTACAGAATACAGTATCCACTGATGCGGAATAAGCGATCCACCATCCTAGCCCCCCTTCAATGTTGGAAGCTACATTTGTAGGCGGCGCAAATGGGTTGCCTTGCGCAGAAACCGAAGCCTCAAAGCTCAGTAAGGCTGAATACGCCGCTTTGTCAATGGACTCAAGGCGCACCAAAACCGTATCTCCGGTTTTCCAAAACCCAGCTTCACCATCAGGTTCAGCTTCGAAATCAGAAGAATATCTAAAGGCCAGAAATTCGAAGGGTATCCCATTTCCGAAACTGTCATCCCAGGCAGAGCCCAAAGGATAAATAAATGAGGGATCCTTACTTACCCTTCGAGACGACCAACGGTATGAATTCCCAAGCGTATCAGGATCAGTATATGAGGTTGCCATTAAGCCAAGTGAATCGTTTGTGGCAGTGGCAGGAATCTGAAAATAGGAGGTGTCAATGGGAATGAGATTCTCAAGCTTAGAGGAAGCGCTAACTTCAATAGTGTCGTAGATTACGTTAAGATCATATCTCGATCCAAAGCTGCCTACCAATGCCGGCTCATTAAAAGAAGTATACGCGCAAATAGGAAATTCCAGCAAGACCTCTGCAGAGACTCCGAGTGCGTTTGAGACCTCTTCAAGCGCAAAAGAAGGAAGCGCATCCGTACAGACCTCATCCAACAAATATGGCGTTCCATCTACAGAAACGGTAACATCAGCACCGCTAAGATAATACCCCTCTAAAGAAACAGAAATTGGGTCGAAATAACCTGCTGATTTGCTTAACAGAACGAGGGGTATTTCACCGTTTCGAATACTTCCCTCAACAACAAGAAATGGCTCTGAGTCAGGCAGTTCTACTTCAACAATCTTTGAGCAACTGGAGATTACGATGAAGACAAAAAGCAGAACAAGAGCAGAAGCCGTAAATCGCGAAAATATCATAATGCAAAAGTAGAGGTAAGTAGTGTGTATTTCACAAGTCTAATTGCCTAAAATTACCTAAATTTGCAACACGTAACGACGACATGCTGAACAGACGACACCTTAGAATTAAGATCCTTCAAATCCTTTATGGTTTTTATCAGGACGAAGACCTTGACACCACAAAAGCAAAAAAGGCACTTGACCACAGTATAGATAAGATGTATCAGTTATATCTGCTACTTATTTCTATGATTGCAGAAATGCAAGGTCTCGCAATCGATAAAATTGAAGCGGGTAGAAAAAAACAACTTCCCACTGAGGAAGATCTTCATCCCAATACGAAATTTGTTAGAAATGCTACTTTGCGCATACTCGCAAACAGCAAGCAGCTTAAGAACAGACTCTCAGAAACAGGTGTAGGATGGGGGAAACAACGTGAATTGCTCCGTAACTTACACCGTTCTCTCATCGAGGATGAAGAGTATATGACATATATGAGTTCTGATGAGAGAAGCTTTCGTCACGACAGAGAATCTCTGTTACGTATGTTTCGAAAACACTTAATCAACGAGACGGCATTTCATGAAATGCTTGAGGAAGAGAGTATTTTCTGGGTTGACGACCTAGACCTTGCAAGCTCTATGGTGATTAAGACGATAAAAAACATCGATGAAGAGGATGAAGAGGTCGACATCATGCCTGTTTGGAGGAATGATGATGATGACAAGGACTTCATGGACAGTCTTTTCACTCAGACACTTGCTCAGGGTATACTTAATGAAGAACTCATTAAGGAGGGCGCCCAAAACTGGGAACTTGAGCGCATTGCATTAATAGACAGAATCTTAATGAAAATGGCCCTCGCCGAGGCAAAGACCTTTGAGTCCATCCCATTGAAGGTCACCCTGAACGAATACATTGAATTATCTAAGTACTACAGTACGGAAAAGAGTCATGGCTTTATCAATGGCATACTCGACCAACTGTTTACTTCACTTCAGGAATCAGGAGACATTAAGAAGACTGGAAGAGGGTTGATATAATGAGGGGCACACGCTCAAAAATAACCCCTAGCGTTTTGACAATATTGTTGTGCCTTGTTTTTGCAAGTTGTATCGATTCAAGATCAAATAAAATGAGCACAGAGTTGATTGATATTAAAGCCACCGCATCAGAAGGCATGGATATCAGCACCAAAAGCGCATCTATAGAAATGGATCACTTGGCATTCGATTTTGGAACCATCGTAGCAGGCAAACGCATTGTCCATTCTTTTTCATTCATCAATCGTGGCGATGCATCATTACTTCTTGCAAACGTCCATGCTCCTTGTGGATGTACGGTCGCCAAAGATTGGACAAAAACACCAATAGAACCGGGTCAAGGAGGCGAAATACTTGTTGAGTTTAATAGTGCAGATAGAACAGGAAAACAAAATAAAATAGTCAACGTTGTCACGAATTCAAGCCCCTCAACGATTGAACTTAAATTAACAGGAGAGGTCATCGGACCAGATTACACACCCTCAGATATTGATAAATAAATTTGACTTTAGATAGACAAAAACATTCACACAATGAACTTAAATATTTTATTACAAGCAGGCGCATCAGAAGGAAGTGACTTCTCATTCATCATCCTTCTTGGAGGGATGTTTCTCATTATGTACTTCTTCATGATCCGCCCTCAAGTGAAGCGCCAAAAGGAAGCAAAAACATTTCGAGAAGCCATTTCCAAAGGCGACAAAGTGGTCACTATAGGAGGCCTGCATGGAAAGGTGATTTCGGTGAGCGACCTCACGGTCATGATGGAGCTTGAAAGTGGAAAAGTCCGTGTAGATAAGACGGCTATTTCACCAAACGGTGGAGCTGACGAAGAAGATATGAAACAAAAGAACGCATAAGCCATGAACGCTTCTAAGCCCTCCACAAGCATGTCGCTATTAGTAGCGCTGTTCCCAGTGATCGCTTTAATCGTGATGCTCGCCGCGGATGTGGTTTGGTTTGGAGAGGACAGTTCCTACGGATCAAACCAAATGGCGCTTCTTATTGCAGCATTCATTGCTGGCGGTATCGGGGTTGCAAGAGGAACGAAATGGAAGGAGATCCGGGATGCAATCGCATCTGGCATAGGTCAAGCGACTGAAGCCATTTTAATATTATTGCTCATAGGCGCTCTGGCAGGAACGTGGCTTATGGCTGGCATTATTCCTGCGTTTATACATTATGGGCTTTTGATCTTGCAACCTGGCATCTTTCTATTCGCAGCATGCCTCGTTTGTGCGGCACTTTCTCTCGCAACTGGAAGCTCATGGGGAACGGTAGGCACGGTGGGAATCGCTTTGGTCGGAATAGGCACAGCTCTGGAGTTAGAACAAGGATGGATCGCTGGAGCAATTATCAGTGGTGCCTATTTTGGGGACAAACTCTCTCCGCTTTCTGACACCACAAACCTCGCCCCTGCTGTCGCAGGTACTGATCTGATTACGCATATCAAGTATATGACGATCACTACTGTTCCAAGCATCACAATTGCACTTATCGTGTTTTTGATTGTGGGATTCGGTGGTGGTGCCAACACTGTTGTAGAAGCAGGTATAGCAGATGGATTTGGTGTAGCAGTTGGGCGTATTTTCAACATTCACCCTGGCTTATTTATCGCCCCTGTCGCAGTGCTCGTTTTAATCGCAAAAAAAATGCCCGCTGCACCTGCATTGTTTATCGGCGTATTGTTGGGCGCACTAACGGCTGTCATATTCCAGCCAGAAGCAGTTAGAATTCTCGCGGGAGAAGAATTAGGTTTCGGAGCAGCAGCTTACGTTGCATCCATGAAAGCGATGGCTATAGAAACATCGTACACCACAAATCATGTGCTGGCCGATAAGTTATTGAGTGCTGGAGGTATGAATGGAATGATGAACACCATTTGGCTTATCATCTGTGCGATGACTTTCGGTGCTGTCTTACAGGCGGCAGGCATGCTCAAGCGCATCACGGGTGCGCTTATTGCTGGAGTCAACAATGTATTTGGATTGGTCGGAAGAACAGCAGGCACCTGTATTGCTTTCAATGTTCTCGCCTCAGATCAATATATCGCAATTGTCGTTCCGGGTAAAATGTTTAGCGAAGCATTTGAAAAGCAAGGATTGGCTCCCGAAAACTTAAGCCGAACCCTCGAAGATGCAGGCACAGTGACTTCTGTACTAATCCCTTGGAATACATGTGGCGTTGCACAAAGTGGAATTTTAGGTGTGGCTACGATCGCTTACGCGCCGTATTGTATCTTTAATTGGGTGAGCCCATTGATGTCACTGCTTGTTGCTGGCTTAGGTTACAAACTGAAGTACAGAGATGACGCCGAAGGCTAAACAAAATTTGGCTGTCAATGCGGATGTTATTGAGGATCACATTGTCGTTCGAGGCGCTCGTGAACATAATCTATGCGACATTGATCTTGTGCTTCCCAGGAATAAACTTATCGTCTTTACTGGCGTAAGTGGTTCGGGAAAGTCAAGTCTTGCATTTGATACATTATATGCAGAAGGATCACGTAGGTTTCTGGAGACGCTATCAGCATACGCAAGACAGTTTATAGGTGGGTTAAAGCGTCCTGACGTAGATGGCATTACTGGGCTAAGCCCAGTCATTTCAATTGAACAGAAAACCGTGACTCGAAATCCTCGGTCAACCGTAGGCACTGTGACAGAAGTCCATGACTTTCTTCGTCTATTATTTGCGCGAGCGGCAGATGCATACTCACTAGAAACAGGTGAGAAGATGGTGCGTTACACTGATGAACAAATCACAGAGAGCATCGAATCCCGATTTGGGAATACACGACTGATGCTTTTGGCTCCTTTGGTGAGAGGCAGAAAAGGTCACTATCGCGAGTTGTTTGACCAAGTCAGGCGACAAGGTTATGTAAAGGCAAGAGTAGATGGCGAAATCGTCGAACTCGATTCGGGATTTAAAGTAGACAGATATAAAGTCCATGACATTGAACTTGTGATCGACCGAGTAGTCGTGGGAGAAGATAACAGCAGACTGCTTAAATCGGTGAGAACAGCGCTTAAATTAGGGAAGGGCTCTATGTCTATCCTTGAACACGGCGTGATCAATCCCAAACCGGTTCACTTCTCTCGAAATTTAATGTGTCCGACCACTGGACTCGCTTATCCAGATCCTGAGCCTAACTTGTTTTCTTTTAACTCTCCGTATGGTGCATGCCCCACCTGTAACGGACTCGGAAAAGTTGCCGAAGTCGATCTCGAACAGGTCTTTCCAGATATGGAAAAGAGCATTAGAAAAGGCGGAATCGCACCTTTGGGAGAACTTAAGAGCAACAAAACGTCTCACATTATTGAAGCGCTTATTGCCTCTCATGGCGAAAAACCCACCGCAAAAATCGGAGCGCTTAGCGAAGAACTCATTGGAAAAATACTCTATGGGACAGAGGAGCTAATCAATGTTCCTTCTCGGTTTGGCCCCAAAAACACAGGTGAAAAATATGACGGGGTTATCGCAATTATTGAGAAAGCAGCCAGAAGAACCACCTCAGTCCCCCTGAGAAGATGGGCGCAGTCCTTCATGCATAAAATACCATGTCCTGGTTGTGAAGGAACACGTCTCAAACCGATAAGCAGGCAATTCAGAATAGGAGACAAGAATATCTCACAATTGGGCGCTATGGACTTTTTGACGCTTCAAAAATGGTTTGAAAACATTGAAGATGCATTGAATGAGCGTCAGCAAACAATCGCCCGTGAACCGCTTAAAGAAATCCGCGCAAGAATAGGATTCTTGCTGAACGTTGGGCTTGGATATCTGAGCTTAGACCGTCCAGCACGATCTCTTTCGGGTGGAGAAGGACAACGAATCAGACTTGCCACGCAAATCGGGTCAAGTCTTACCGAAGTGTTGTACATCCTAGATGAACCCTCAATCGGACTGCATTCACGAGACAACAGAAAGCTGATTAACTCTTTACAAGCATTGCGAGATGCTGGAAACTCAGTGATTGTCGTTGAACATGACGAAGAAATGATGCTCGCCTCTGACCACCTTGTGGACATCGGACCTGGAGCGGGAAAATATGGTGGGAAAATTGTGACCCAGGGGCCTCCATCAGAACACTTGAGTTCTGATTCAATTACTGCGGCATATTTGCGAGGCGACAAAAAAATAGACATTCCTAAAAAGAGGCGCAAAGGATCAAATAAAAAACTCATCCTACACAATGCGACAGGGAACAACTTGAAGGGAGTGTCATTAACAGTGCCTCTGGGAACTTTGGTCTGCGTCACAGGTGTCTCGGGAAGCGGCAAGAGTTCGATTATAAACAACACTTTATATCCAGCGCTGCTCAATCATCTGCATGAACCGATTCGCACACCCCTTCCACATGATACAATCAAAGGGTTAAAGCATTTGGACAAATCCATCGCCATAGACCAAACACCGATCGGACGGACCCCACGTTCAAATCCTGCGACGTACACAGGCATCATGGACCACATTCGCAAACTTTTCACTATGCTGCCCGAATCTCGGATACGGGGATATAAACCTGGGCGCTTCTCCTTTAATGTGATCGGGGGAAGATGTGAAGACTGTAAGGGTGCTGGCGTCAGAACGGTTGAAATGAATTTCCTACCCAATGTCCATGTACCATGTGACTCATGTGCAGGACGCAGATTTAATCGTGAAACGCTGGACGTACGCTATAAGGGAAAAAGCATTTCTGACGTGTTAGACATGACCGTGAGCGAGGCAGCCGAATTCTTTGATGCGTATCCGAAAATCAAACGCATTGTATCGACCCTGAAAGACGTCGGACTTGGATATATCTCATTGGGGCAACCATCGACAACATTGTCTGGCGGAGAAGCACAACGCGTAAAGCTAGCTGCTGAATTGGCGCGTGTGGGGACCGGAAACACCCTATACATTCTTGACGAACCCACAACTGGACTTCACTTCTCCGATGTCCAAATGCTCCTAGATGTTCTGAACAGACTCGTGAATCAAGGAAACACAGTCCTTGTCATCGAGCACAACCTAGATGTCATTAAAATCGCAGACCATGTCATCGATCTCGGACCAGAAGGCGGGGATGGTGGTGGAAACATCGTTGCCTCAGGAACTCCTGAACAAGTCGCATGTGTAAAAGAAAGCCATACAGGAAATTATCTCTCTCAGATTCTGCATTAAGTTTGGCATATGTCAAAACCCTTAAAACATCGCACTTGGGCCGAAATCATGTCGAAAGACAGCTGGTCCATTTTTAAAATCATGAGTGAATTTGTTGAAGGATTCGAAGCGCTTCAACGAATTGGCCCCTGTGTCTCTATCTATGGATCTGCAAGAACAGGTCCAGAAACCCAAGTTTACAAAGACGCTCAACAAATCGCCTCTCTCCTATCTAAAGCTGGCTATGGCGTCATTACTGGCGGAGGTCCAGGTGTGATGGAAGCGGGAAACAGAGGGGCACATGAAGTGGGTGGGCCATCAGTCGGTCTTAACATCCAACTCCCATTTGAGCAACATGACAATCCTTATATCGACAGAGACAAGAGTATCGATTTCGATTACTTTTTCGTTCGCAAGGTGATGTTTGTGAAATACAGTCAAGCGTTCGTCGTCATGCCAGGTGGTTTTGGGACACTTGATGAACTATTTGAAGCACTGACTTTGGTCCAAACTGGAAAACTAAACCACCGACCTATCGTGCTCTACGGATCTCATTTCTGGGGAGGTTTGATTGAATGGTTCCGCGAGATTTTGCTGAAAGAATTTAAAACCATTTCTTCAAAAGATCCCGACCTGCTTTTTGTTGTAGACACACCCGACGAAGCTGTTAAAGTGATCACGGACTATCACACAAAAGCCAAGCTCAAACCCAATTTTTAAAATGGGTGATCAATCTCTGATCTTGGTGAACTGACATCCTGACGTAAAACCGTACTGAAAAAATCAAAAACTGCCCTGTGATGTGTCATGGTGGCAGTTTTTGTTTGGCATAAAGAGATGGCATAAGACTTGCGTAAGGAAAATCAACAAATATGAAATTAAGTCCAAATGGCTACTACAGATAAATCAACCAAGAGCGAAAAGTCTCAAAAGGGAAGTATTAACGTAACAACGGAAAACATCTTTCCTATCATTAAGAAATTCCTATACAGTGATCACGAAATTTTTCTAAGAGAACTCGTTTCAAATGCTGCTGACGCGACAATGAAACGTCAAACGATTTCAAAATCTGGAGATGTAACGGCATTTAAAGGAGATACGCCACAGGTTTTCGTCAAACTCGATAAAGACGCAAAAACGATTACCATTTCGGACAACGGAATTGGAATGTCTGCTGAAGAAATCGACAAGTACATCAACCAAATCGCTTTTTCTGGCGCCACCGAATTCCTAGACAAATACAAAGAAGATGATGCAAAGCAAGCAATCATCGGTCACTTTGGACTTGGATTCTACTCATCATTCATGGTTTCTGAAAGGGTGGACATCATTTCTAAAAGCGCCAAGAAAGGATCTAAAGCCGTCACTTGGAGCTGTGATGGATCTCCTGACTACACGATTACACCTTCTAAGAAGAAAGAAGCTGGAACTGACGTCGTACTTCACATTGCAGAAGATTCTTTGGAGTTCTTAGAGGATGAACGCTTGATGAGCATCCTCAATAAGTATTGCAAGTTTATGCCCGTTGACATCATCTTCGGTACGCGTTCTATTCAAGAGGATGATCCTTCTGGAGAAAAAGATGAAGAAGGCAACATTAAAAAGGTCAGTGTTGAGATTCCAAACGTAGTAAACAACACAGCGCCGGCTTGGATGAAGAAGCCTTCAGACATAACCGATGAGGAATATTCAAGCTTCTACAGAGAACTTTACCCCATGAATATGGAAGATCCACTCTTCAATATTCATCTCAATGTAGATTTCCCATTCAATCTCACTGGGATTCTCTACTTCCCACAGCTCAAGAAGCAGATTGATCTTCAGAAAAACAAGATTCATCTTTACTCCAATCAAGTCTTCATTACAGACAATGTTGAGAACATCGTTCCCGACTTTCTAACGATGCTACATGGCGTCATTGACTCTCCCGACATTCCATTAAACGTCAGCCGTTCATACCTTCAGGAAGATGGTAACGTCAAGAAAATCTCGGGCTACATCTCAAAAAAGGTGGCAGACAAGCTCACCTCGATGTTTAAAAACGACCGCAAATCCTTCGAGACACAGTGGGACGATTTAAGAATCTTTGTCGAGTACGGAATTCTTACTGATGAGAAATTTGCAGAGCGTTCTAAAAAATTCTATCTATACAAGGATACCGAAGGCGTATGCAGAACACATGAGGAGTTAATCGAGGCTGTGGGAGAAACTCAGAAGGATAAAAACAACAAAGTCATCCTACCCTACACCTCTGATGTCAACGCACAACACTCATTTGTGAAAGATGCAACAGAACGAGGCTATAAGGTTCTCAATATGGAGGGACAACTTGCAGCACATATTGTTGGAAAGTTAGAACAAACACATACAGACATTCAATTCAAGAGAGTCGATTCAGAAATCATCGAGAACCTCATTGAAAAGGACGAAGAAACAACTAGTGCGTTAGATGAGAAACAACAGGAAACGCTTACGCCTATTGTTCAAAGTGCATTTCCAGAAAAAGGGTACGATATAAAATTCGCAGCAATGTCTCCAACTTCTTCTCCTTTTGTCATTACTAGAAGCGAGTGGATGCGAAGAATGAAAGAGCAACAAGCCATTGGAGGAGGCGGTGGATTCCAAATGTTTGGAGAAATGCCGGAAAAATATGATGTCACCGTCAATTCAAATCACCCTATCGCAATGCAGCTTTTGAATGAAAAAGACGACTCAAAACGTTCAGCGACATTAAAAGATGCTGCTGATTTGGCTCGCCTGTCTCAAGGAATACTGGAAGGAGAAGAACTCACCGCATTTATTGAGCGTGGATTTAAAAACTTACAATCATGAGAACTTCAATGTTAAAGTGGTTAATCCCATTCGCTCTTCTTGTATTTATCGGAATGAATGCAATGGGTAGCTACAACAGTTTTGTTAATACAGAAGAAGGTGTCGATGGCCAATGGGCGAATGTAGAAGCCCAATACCAACGTCGTTTCGATCTTATCCCTAATCTCGTCTCTACTGTTAAAGCTTATGCAGATGTTGAGAAAGAGACCCTTATTGCTGTCACCGAAGCACGTGCAGCAGCTCTAGGTGCAATGCAAAAAGCTGGAGAATCGGGGGACCTTGGAGAGTTCGAGAAATCTAACGTTGTACTAGGAGGTGCGATGCGCGGATTGTTCGGATACACTGAACAATATCCGGATCTTAAATCAAGCCAAGGTTTCCGAGACCTTCAAGTACAACTCGAAGGCACAGAAAACCGCATCACAAAAGCTCGTACTGATTACAACGAAGTAGTTAAAGGCTATAATAAGAGAGTGAGGCAGTTCCCCGGTAAGTTGTGGGCTAACATGTTCGGATTTGACTCAAAAGAGTACTTTGAATCAGCTGCTGATGCTGCTGATGCTCCTGTTGTAAGCTTTGACTAACTTAATAGTAAAACAGACAAATGGCGAATTCTTTAGCTCAAGACAGGTTTCCTTGCATCAACGCTTTACGTGTTGAAAGTTCCATTGCGTCAGCAGAAAAACAAACATCTGGCGAACTACGCGTTCACATAGATATGAACTGTAGGGGTGATGTTATGGACAGAGTCGCTGGATTATTTACAGCCCTTAGTATGCATAAAACAGAGGCTAGAAACGGAGTTCTCATTTACTTAGCGATCAAGGACCGAAAGTTTGCAGTAATTGGAGATGGAGGAATCAACGAAAAGGTACAGGATGAATTTTGGCAATCGACATATGATGCAGCCCTTCCGCACTTTAAGTCAGAGGATTTTTCGACAGGACTCTGCTCTGCTATAGAAACATGTGGAAAAGCTTTATCCGAACACTTTCCGTACTGTGAGGATGATGTCAATGAGCTAGACAATGGAATATCTTGGGGTCTATGAGAGTCGCGGAAATCATTCTTCTGAGTGTCATTTTTTCACTCTCATTTATAGGTTTTAGGGCTAATGCTCAAACAGCTATCTCAAACTGCCTACCACCAGCAAAACAACACGTACTAGTATATGACCTGGCAGATCTACTTACTGAAGGCGAAGAGCGTTCTATCCAAAAGGAACTTAGCTCTTTTAAAGAATCTACCAGCAATGTGATTGTCGTCATTACTCACCCCGATTTTTGTGGTTATGAATCTTCTGTATTTGCTATAGAAGCTGGAGACCACATGGGAGTTGGGATAAAAGAGTTGGATAACGGAGTCGTCATGGTCATAAAACCAAGGAATGAATCTGGTCAAGGGCAAATATTCATAGCAATCGGAGAAGGTCTTGAAGGAGCTATCCCTGATATATTGACTGGCAGGATTGTCGATAGAATGATTCCTGGATTTAAGTCGGGAGACTGGATGTCGGGGATAAAAGTGGGACTGTCAGACTTAAAGCAGCTTGCTGCAGGAGAAATCTCTGAGAGTGATTACTTAGATAAACATGGCAATGGTGAGAGCCTTAGCCTGTTTCAAATAATCATGTTTGGGATGATCTTTGGGATGATCCCATTATTTGCTATAGGGGCAAACACAATGAGGGTTATGAGGTTAAATAATATTGCATTCGGAGCTGCTCTTGCGATTACACTTGTTGAAATGAAAGCTCGACAAAATGCATACAACAACTTCTCACATGGAACAGGTCGCTATTCAAATCGTGGGTTTAGTTCAGCTAGATTGAGCGGAGGCTCTAGTGGATTTGGAGGATTTGGAGGAGGTGGATTTGGAGGAGGTGGAGCTGGAGGTAGTTTCTAAAAAATTTACAAAACAAGAAATGGCAGGATTTGGCAAATGGGTTGGTGGTGCGATAGGCTGGGCCTTAGGAGGTCCAATAGGCGGCATACTAGGCTATCAAGTCGGTAAACTCTTCACTTCAGGAATTCAGATGGATGAAGAGGGAGGCCGAAGAGCTTATCAAAGTCAAAGAACCACTCGTGGTGGTGATTTTGCGATGTCGCTTGTAGTCTTGAGTGCTGCTGTGATGAACGCCGACGGAAAGGTGCTCAAATCTGAGCTTGAGTTCGTTAAGAAATTCTTGAAGTTGAATTTCGGTGACGACATTTCGGATCAGCTTCTACTTCTGCTACGCGAGGCTCTTAAAAAGAATGTCGATGTTAGGGGTGTAGCAGTCCAAATCCGTACTAACATGGATCACCCTAAACGACTTCTACTGCTTCAGTATCTTTATGGTATCGCAAATGCAGATGGGCATGTTGACACACGTGAACTAGAATTAATCCGATTGATTGCGCGTCACCTCGGGATCAGTCTCAAGGACATTGGGAGTATTGAAGAGCCTTTCCAGTCCGGAACACTTAACCCCTATAAAGTCCTCGAGATTACCGAGACCGCCACAGATGCAGAAGTAAAAAAGGCATATCGAAAATTAGCCATAAAATTTCATCCTGATAAAATTGGTGACCTTGGAGAAGGTCCACGGAAACTGGCAAAAGAACGGTTTCTACAAGTTCAAGGGGCCTACGAACAAATAAAGAAGTCTCGGGGTTTTAAATAAGAATATTAAACCTACTGGGTATATATTCGTGTTCCATTTTAAGATACGCCTCATGACAATTCGTGCTCCATTTATGCTTGCCGCACTGGTGATTTCGTTCACATCATTAACGCCTCAAAACGCAGACGCTCAGATATTTAAGAGGAAGAACAAAACAGAACTTCCGGGTGATAAAAAGTCTGGGAAATCAGATGTTAAGTCGATTGAAGAAGTCACAAAATCTGCTGTGAAATTAGAAGGACTGTTCACCATGTACAGGGATACAGTGACTGGTGAGTCTTGGATGGCTATTCCAGAAGAGGCCTTTAAAAACGAATTTATTTACTTTTCCCAAGTTGAAGATGGTGTTTTACAGACAGGGAATTTCCGGGGGAGTTACAGATCAAATAAGATCGTGACTTTCCACAAACATTATGACCGAATAGAATTACATCAGGAAAACACTAGCTATTATTTCAATCCTGAGAGCCCCCTGTCAAAAGCGAAAGATGCAAACATAAACTCCCCTATTTTGGCCAGTCTCAAGATCTTGGGAGAAGACAGTGCAGGAACGACTTACTTAATCTCTGGAGATGCACTCTTTTTAAGTGAGAAAATCTCGATGATTAAGCCCCCAAACAGAAGCGGTGGAAAAAATGCCCTTGGCAAGCTTTCAAAGGAAAAAACCAAGATTACTGAATTCAATAACTACCCTGAAAATCTTGAAGTCAAGGTGGACTACGTCTATGACAATTCCAGCCCTTCTGTATATGCAAGCGCGCTTACAGATTCTAGATACATCTCAGTAAGCTACCGACATGCATTGCTACACATGCCAGAAGAAAGTGGATTCACACCACGTAAAGACGATGGCCGAATCGGATTTTTCATGACGCAAGTCAATGACATGACTAGTCCTGAAAGCACCCCATGGAAGGACATGATTCACAGGTGGAGACTCGAAAAAAAGAATCCCGAGGCTGAACTCTCTGAACCCGTGAAGCCGATCACATGGTGGATTGAAAATACGACACCATACGAATTTAGAGAATACATTAAAACGGGAGTTGAAGCATGGAATTTGGCCTTTGAAAAAATCGGATTCAAGAATGCAGTTGTTGTCGAAATACAACCCGATGACGCGGAGTGGGATGCGGGCGACATTAGATACAACGTACTTCGATGGACTTCATCTCCTTCAACACCCTTTAGCGGCTATGGACCAAGTTTTGTCAACCCCAGAACAGGAGAGATTTTAGGCGCCGACGTGATGCTTGAATATGCAGGAATGGCAAGAAGACTTTGGAAATCTGATGTTTTTAAAACTGCTGGCATGCACCTGTCGTCTAGGCAGCAAACTGCAGAGATGATGAAACGATGCAATGCTGGAGATGCAATGGTTGGAAACACACTTTTTTCTCTTGCAGCGATGCAGGTTCGTGATTTTGACGATGATGCGCATAAGGAATTT
>MDSV01125373.1_pt1 | contig 21995 bp, 13 predicted proteins | sample 810851 | NCBI WGS metagenome assembly MDSV01 (sample SAMN05326640, study PRJNA326480) | marine metagenome | isolation source: seawater | place: Atlantic Ocean: North East | collected 2012 | reverse complement strand
CTCCTCAGGGACGGTTCTCCTCTGCCCTTCCCCCGGCACATGGCATGCTAGGGTGCTTAAGCATCCCCCCGACTTACCACCCATATATCAACGAATCGGTTTGGGCCTCGGAGAATCGTCGGTTGAATCCGCACCGAAAATGCATGATTGCTCGGCATTTTATTCAGTGTTTTTTTCTCCAAAATCTGCAGTAAAAAGAACGTCCAAAATTCAAAAATTGAGGGAGGGTTTTGTTGGTGAAAACTATCCTTTTTTTGCTTTAAGAATATGACAATTTTGCAATATTTGTGAGAACCAATTCATCATGTTGAACTGCTTGAAGTACCTTGAGGGCATTACTGCTTTCACCCATACTTACAAGGGATGCTGCTTCGAGATTAGCACTTTCCGAGGTATTTTCGTTGTTCTTTTGATACATGAACAATACTTTGAGTGCCTTTTCTGCACGACCACTTACCAATAACGCATGGCATAAGTTGAGTAAAATTGTGCCGTCTGTTGGAGCAGATTTTGCTGCCTCTCTCAAAGCCAAAATGGCCGATTCAAATTGTGTAGAAGCCAGTTGCTGAATCTCTAAATCACTGCTTTTAGCCATGACAAGCGCACGTTGAAGAAGCGCCAACCCGTAGTTGTTGAAAACTGCTGAATCACCAGGCATTTTCGCTGCCATTTTTTGGAACGCTATGGCTGCTTTGGCCCATGATTCCTCACCAATTGCGAAAAAACCTTCTGCCAATGTTTCTTCAAGCTCTGGCAGGCCGCTAAGATTGACTCCCATCGCTTTAGCTGGGTGAAGTTCAAGAGAGATGATGCCTGATTCAGGGTGAAGGTCTTCTACATCTGTGGCGTGCATGTAAGTGCTCTCCGTGTCATCCATAGTGTGTACAACTTCAACAATCTGCTCTTCAACCGAATAGATTTGGTCCATGTCGACAGGTGATGCATCGATTCTCCACATTTCTGGAACATCGACAAATGAAGATTGTGAATCAGAAGAGATTTCCTGTAATGTCGATGCCTGTTGCGGTGCAGCAGTCGAATGAACCGGTGCAACTCGAATTGGTGCATCTTCGATTGGAGCAGGTGCTAACTCTTCTACCGATGGAGGGGGTAAAACAATGGGAAGTGGCTCTAACGGCATGACTTGAGGCAAGATTGGTGTTGATTCAACGACATTTGAAGCAATCGGAAGAGGTGCGGGAGGAACTGGAAGAGCCTCCATTGGTGCCTCTACTACCTTTGGAGGCAAGGGCGGCGGCGAGACAACTGGTTGCGGCGGTAATTGCACAATTGGTGCTGATTCTTGTGTGAGGGGGGGTGCATCTTCCTGAGTTTCACTCACGAGAGGTAAGGCATCTTCTGAATCCTCAAAAGGCATACCGGATGCATAACTTCCCACTCCAAACGGTAGTCTGGAAATGTGAGTGTTTGATTCCCCTGAATATCCGAAAGGCAGATTGCCGGCCGATTGGCTTTGAACCGGTTCTGCAGCCTCAACAGGAGGTTCAATTCCCTCCAATTCGTACCATGATGCAACGGCATCATCCAATCCCGGCACCTCAGTTGGTAGGGGGCTTGAATCACCGTCATCATGGGCCAAATCCACCAACAATTGGCTGCCACATGCTGGACATGCAGTACCTCCAAGGGAAAGTAAGCCGCACACTTTGCACTCAAACACGCAGTTCCCTCAAATGAACCATAAACCCATGGCACTTCAATTCAACGGATAAATGAACATTCATTCTTCGCTTTCCGAAAATGAAGGAACCCTCTTGACAACTATGTCGACGATGTTTTCAACGGCATCCTTGATTTGTTCTGCATCGTTATCGACGAGTGAATCTGCGAAATTCTTTCCCTTTGAGCGCCCACGTGCGAGTTGCATGATAATTCCAATCAAGGAAATCCCCATTAGAACAATCTTCCAGACGGTTCCACCGTCTTCGCCGCCGACGACATAGACCATGACCATGTAAAGAGACACAATGGCAGTTGTCATAATCATAATCGGGAAACCAGCCTTAAAGAATTCATTGAACGAAATCGGGTAACCCGCCTCTTCTGACATACCGGCAGTAACGACGTTTGCCGATGCGCCAATGAGTGTTCCATTGCCACCCAAACAGGCGCCGAAAGCTAGAGCCCAAATCATTGGGCCAAGTTCAATATTCAAATCGTCTGCAATCTGGAGAACAACTGGAATCATTGTCGCAGTATATGGGATATTATCGATAAATGCTGAGGCAACTGCGGAGACCCACAGTATAATCAAGACGGCTGCGCCAAGTCTTACAACGTCTCCTGGCTCATCTGTACCAAACATAGCAATACCTTTTGTCACGTAGTCTCCGATAAAGTCTATGACACCGAGATATTGTAAAGAGTGGACCAATACAAACAGTCCTGCAAAGAACAGCAATGTTGACCATTCGACTTTCTCTAATGGCTCTTCGAGGTCGTGACGGTCTGTTGCTAGAAGCATCAAAACAGCACCGAAAAGGGCAATCCATGAAACTGCAATGTGCGTGATAGGGTGAAGGAAAAAATTGAGTACAACTAATACGAGGATTGAACCACTGACTTTTAGCATTGCAGCATCTTTAATCCCATATTTGGATTCAAGTTCAGCAATATCACGAACACGTGTACCAGCAAACTCTTCTGCATACATCCACTTCAAAAACATGAATGCTGGAACTACAGTCATGAATATACCAGGCGCCATTTCCAAAATGAAATCATTGAATGTGACTCCAGCACCAGCCAGTTCGGGATATCCAGCATTTTCAATTGCTGAAGGAGAGAGTCCGGAACCGATCATAATGTTTGGAGGGTCCCCAATCATTGTTGCTGCCCCACCAATATTGGAAAACAAAACTTCGGAAATAAGAAGTGGAATGGGTTTCAAGTCCAGAACTTTAGCCAGTTGAATTGTTACAGGAGTGAGAAGAAGCATTGTGGTCACGTTATCAAGGAAAGCAGACAAAACAGCAGTCACCGAACACAAAATCACAACTAATGTCCATACTGAACCACCGCTTTGTTTGTATGCTTGAACAGCGAACCATTCAAACAGCCCAGTGTGCGACAAAATACCGACCATCACCATCATTCCAAGCAGCAATCCAATTGTTTCCCAATCGATAAGCGTCGTAACTGCACCAAGAGAGAGAGTATCCTCTGGAGCGTAGTAATTGAGAGCAATAACTGCAAGCAGACCTCCGATTGCTGCGGCTAAGGTTCGATGGACAACTTCGGTAATAATAAGAGCGTAAACGCCCAACAGAATGGCCAGTCCAACCCAAACTGCTTGTGCACTGTCAATGGGTTCGACCAATGAAGAAGAGGACGAACCTCCAGCAGCAAGAGTGTTTGATGCAAAAATCATCGAACCAGCGAACATCAAAAGTCCGAAAGCAATGTATTGTGACGGATGACGTCGACGCCTAAGGACAGACAGCATATCGCTCATGTACTCCCCAGCAAAACTCAACTTTTGACTATTTCCTCAAAAACAGATGACTTAACGCCAAAGTACACCTACATTACCACGCGCTAGTACTAAGATAGAATTGGTCTCTTGAGAGAGATAATCCCAAACTCCAGGAATATCCGTTTTCTCAAAAAGGCCCCGGTTGAGTTTGATTTTCACAATTCCTTTCGATGTTAATTGGGAGTCTATTTCAGAGAGCAGTGTTCCAGTAATACCAGACTTTCCAACCCGAATGGTCGCTTGAAAATCATGCGAAAGAGCTTCTTTACGTATTGATTCAGGAACCTTTCTCGACATAATACCCGTATCTCCCACACGCCACTTGTTGATGAAATTGCCCTTCACGACGCTTCACAAATCCCGCCTAATTCGGTGGTGCTTTGGCCCGCCGCCGTATCTGCGCGTATGTGAACAGGATAAGCAAGTGACTATCCGCTGACCGTGCTTTATTCGAACACGGACATTTTCTCCATATTGGAAGGGAGTTCGACATTTGCGACAAAAATACATTCTTGCTTCTGAAGGAACTTGAAGACGATGTCTGCTAGAAACCTTCACCAGATGTCGAATTGTCGAGTCAATCAAAAATCGTCGGTTCGGAGTATCTGACTTAATGATTTCAATAAGCTGTTGCTGAGATTGCCGCGCCCTTTCTTGCCGGCTTCTTCGGTCAGTTCGACTCTTCCTATTGCGCGAGCCCAAACCTACACCTCAAGATTTCAAAGTCTGCAAAATATCAACCGTAATCTGGTCGATATCTCGATTCCCGTTTATGGGGTAGAACATATTTCGCGACCGATACCAGTCTGCAAGAGGGGATGTTTGTTGATGGTATGTGGCTAGTCGAGAATTTACAGTTTCTTCGTTATCATCAGAGCGACGTTTTTCTTGCCAATTTCCACACGGGCAGCCTCCAGGGGGCGCTGGGTTGAAGGTATCATGAAACACACTTCCGCATCCAGCGCAGGAATAACGTCCACAAATCCGCTCAACTATTTTCTCATCAGGAACCTCGATAGCAATGACATGGGATACTGGAGTGATTTTTTCAAGTGCCTCTGCCTGAGGAACGGTTCGAGGAAAGCCATCAAACATGACGCCATTTGATGCATCTTCATGCTGCATTCTTTCTCGAATAAGAGAAATAATCACTTCATCTGGGACCAGTTGCCCAGCGTCCATGTAGTTCTTTGCCTCAAGGCCAGTAGGTGTGCCAGCCTTCACGGCAGCACGTAGCATATCGCCCGTTGAAACTTGGGGAAGGCCAGTGGCATCAACCATACGTTCGGCTTGAGTACCCTTTCCTGCGCCTGGAGGGCCAAACAACACAATACTGCTCATAGACTGCCCAACAAGGACATTGTATTAGATATAGCGTGTCCTTATTGCCGGTCTAACCATTGTTGACCGTAATGCTTCCATTGTTCCATGGTCCAACCATTTGGCAGACCAGTGGGAGGAAGAGGAGGGCCTGACTGTGTCGCCGCAGGAGCCTTTTGAGGAGGGATAGCAGCTGGCGCTGGCTGTACTGAAGGTGTGGGCACGGGTAAAGCAGGTGAAGTGACGGGCAGAGGGAGTTTTGGTAGTGGCAAGTTAGTTTGTGGAGGCAAACCTGCTGGAGGCATTCCAAGCGGGAGCGAACGTTGTGGAGGGAATTGAGCCGGAGGGAGCCCTGCTGGCAGTGCAGTTGGACTTGGTACAGCCGGCATCTCCAATGACTGGGCAAGGGCGGCAGCGATTTCATCAGCAGAAACTTCGCCACTTGCGATTTCGTCAACCGCATGCCCAATATCCAAGGCTTCGTTTCGACGAGTGCCTTGGTGGTCCGGATTGACAAACGCATCAGGAGCAATCATCTGGTTTCCAGAATCGGATAACTCTCCACTCTTTTTCATCCTCAAGGCGAAGATGAGAGAGGCAGCTATGAACAAGAGAATTCCAGGTGCTGTGATGTAAATCGGAAGACTACCGAAGAGTCCCTCGGAACCCTCAGCAGACTCAACCGAGGTATCTATCGAAAGAACACCGAGTGTGCCTCCATCTGAACTTAATGAAATGGTCGATTGGACGAAGCCCTTCACTGCATTATCCTTGGGTGTTACTGTGATGGTTACAACAAGAGACTCACCAACACCCAATTCATCAACTGATTCAGGGTTGCTGGAAATCGTCCATGCATCCGAAACATTTCCATCATTCTGCAAAACATCGCTAATTAATTCTCCGGAGAGAGGAATGTTTCCATCGTTTCGTATCACGATATTTTGACTCATCGAATCACCTCGTGGAATTGAAGTGAATGGAGCGATAGATGCGTCTTCGACAGTAATATTCGCATACATGGATTCGAGTACCGCAACAACGACTGTCACCGACGTTTGGACGATACGGCCGTTGTTAAAACCAGAAACGGTAACGACAAGTGAGAATGCCTCATCAGTAGCGTCCGTTCTTGGTGGCGGAATGAGCCCTAATCGTACAGTTCGTTCCTCACGCGGTTCAATATATGTACTGGGATTTGTAAACCCTACAAACCAATTATCTGCTGGAAGACTGTTACTCCAATTCAACGTCAACGGAGCGTTGCCAGTATTTTCAACAGTGAATTCTCCGAATGAAAATTCTGATGAAATTGAAGTGTTGATGACCCCCGATTCTGGTCCTTGAAGATTCATGGAGAGGTCATCACGTACTTTCAAAACTGTCGTGTTGGAAACAAAAGATTGTGCATTTCTTTCGGTTCGTATGACGAAATTATTGGCTTCACCTTCTTCAGCGACTTGAGGGACGCCAATCGTAAACTGAACTGTGGCAACCTCGCCTCCTAACAAGGTCAACGAAACCTGCCTACTGTCAGTTTGTATCAAATAACTCACTTGAATCGGCCACTGAGGATTACTGGGTTGGATTTGAACATCCAAATCAATCTCAGTGTTCCCAGTGTTTTCCACCGTCATGTTCAATTGTACCTGCTGTCCGCTATCGACCAGTACATTGCGATTGTTTGCTGATGGACCTATGGGGCCAATATCATCAAACAAATCGGTATCAAAGGACTCTTGAGGTAAGACCAGAACTTCGACGGTTTGGGTAAAGTTTAGACTTGAGTCGGTGGGAGAATTAACGGTGCAGGTTACCGTGTCAAAAGAACCCGCAGCAGGAACACCGTTTGATACCGGAGGCACCCAAATCTGAATGAGCATTGGCAAAGATTCTTTGATGTTCAAGGGCTCAAATTCGAGGGTTGAAGAATTGGAATTTCCGAGCATGATTTGCCACCGTTTACTTGACTCACATGCTACAGTATATTGAGCAGGCTTGTTGCCAATATTCATCACAGAAATTGAAAAACCAGTGGATTCTCCTGGGGCTGCAGAAAGTCCAGTGATGCCGGCTGCGCCGATGTTAACATCGGTTACTTCGGGTACAATGATAGTGATTCTCTGCGTATGAGATACAGTAGGCTGCGTCTGATAACGCGCAGTAATATCAACCACAAACGTTCCTGCCCTTGCATAACGCGGTTCTTCTGAATTTGAAAGATCTGCATCGTTGTTGTCAAAACGAACAGTGAGCATTTGATAATCGCCAGAATCTCCTTGACCTTCCAAAACATACGGGCCGGGCAAAGATACCGATTTGGACCACGAGTCCTCTGGAGCCAAGAGGAAATCAGGCCTTCCGGGTTGAGGAACTTGTACACTTGTTACAGACAGCGTCACGTTTTTTTGCCCCGTACCCTCATGAAGTATGTGGATTGGTACATCCATACCTGTTTGGTTCCAGACATCGAAAACATGAATTGCAGATGCTGCTCTGTCTTCAGGAGAAACTGGAGCATTACCTAGGGAATCGAGTGCTACCACACGAACACCAAGCGCTGTAACCTCAATGTCTTGCTCCCATACATTGTTGTCAATCCCGGTCACTCCATCGTTAATTTCAACCACTTGATTGAGGGTATCAATACTTAATCGCATGGAATGCGTTCCGGTGGTTGTAAATTGGTGTTGAAGAAGAAGAGAGTCAATCTTGCCGGCCTCAAGGGCTGGCCTGTCTGCATCGTAAAGTAGCTCACCCGTCGTCGTATCCTCAAGAGTGACATGGAACGAACCGCTAGCGAGCGTGCCTTGATTTATCCAACCAAGTTGAAGAGAGATAATGTCGTTTTTCAAAGGTTCAAGTGATGATGGGACAATACTTCCATTGTAAGTTGCCAAATCTGATTGAGGTGTTAATGTAGCATTGGCAACGACAACTAAACTGAACATTTGTGCAGTTCCACCACGGTGGGCTACTTTGATTTGCCATTGTCCAGATGTAGAAAGTACACCGGGATTCACTTTGATTCGTTCGACATTGTTTACTTGATCCGGACTACCACCGGTTGTTGAAACACCCGACGCAAAATCATTTCCAAACCATTCGTTACCCGAAGGGTCAACGAAAATTAGGTCGAGATTATTGACCAAACGAGGCGATGATTGGGCAGCATTAGCACTGCCTTGTTCATCTGACCAAACCAGCGTAATATCGACACCATGGCTTGGGTCTAAATCAAATTGATACAGCAGTCCAAATCCTGCATTCAATGTCTTACTGTGGTCATAAAACGTGTCAAGTTCGAGGTTTCCGTCTTTCGGCATTACAGTTCGCTCGAGGTTAATTTGCCCCCATCCTTCTTGTGCATTTGGTATGTCCTGCACACCCAAATCAGTAGCTCCGTTGATGACTGCCGCTTTGATGAGTGAGGCAGGAGGAGAATTGATCCCCACCTGTTCACGTAAAAATTCACGAACCAAGGCAGTCGTACCCCCAGCGATTGCTGTTGCGTGTGAAGAACCTGAGAGAGACATGTACAAATTCGTAGTTCCATCAGAATGCGTACCAGTCGCACATGATATCCCACTCGGTGCTTTTGCTTCTTCTGCTAGACCGGAGCAAATACTCATTCCTGGAGCCACGATATCGGGCTTAACGCGCCCATCAAGGCTTGGCCCTTGACTGGAAATGTTCGCGACATTACCTGCGCTTGAACCGGTTTCGGAGGTCCCAACTGAGAGAACATTCTTTGCAGTTGAAGGTGCAGTAACTTGAGAGGCCCCCTGGGAACCTCTGTCGCCAGCAGAAAACAAAGGTAATACCGTATTTTTGTCGTGAACCAGAAGATCTACCGAGCGTGAATCAGCGGTATAATGGCCGTAATTACCATTTGAACCCCATGCGTTGATAGCAACACGTGCCGTCTTTTGTTCAGCATCACTCAGCATATCGTAGATCGAACCTATTCGGCCAAAAACACCCGTCGGATCGTGCTCTAAAGCATACATAACTAAATCTGCAGATGGTGCGATACCTTTGGCCGTGACATCACCAGTTCCATCACCCATGGCAGACAAGGCGATATGGGTGCCATGCCCAGAGTTTGAATCAATTGGAGATGGGTCGAGGCCGAAATTAGTATACACGCCGGCAATACGACCAACCACATCTGGATGATCTTGGTCAAGGCCAGTGTCAGTAATTGCAATGGTTTCTCCTGAACCATCGAGCATGAATGGGGCATTGGTTGAAACCTCATTGAGACCGACTATTCCTCCGGCAACAGCGTTGTGAAGAGTGAGACCAAAAGTTGGCTCACTCCAGAGTACACGGCCATCATTGATGACGTTGTTAACGAAGATTTCTTGCATTGAGGGATTCACCTTAACCTCGCAAAGGCCAACACCACACCATGCTTCGTCTGCACCCATCTTTAACAAATCAAACGAGAGTGCCTCTAATCCAGCAACCGCAAGGTCTGAAGTGGGTACAAGAGCAATGTGAGAAACTGAACTTGGAAGCATCAGTTCAGAGTGAACACGCCATCCAGGGTGCTGAATACCCGCCCATCGTACTCTCTCGTCGTCCTGTAAGTTATCAAGTGCAAATGAAGGAGGCGAAGGTAATCTCACCAACCAACCTTCATCTGAAAGAAAATCCAGCGGAGTGATTGAGTAATCTTTCTCTAGTGATTCAAGAATTGTGCCATCGTTCCTGTGCAGTTGTATAATAGCAAGGCCTGTTCGAAGGTGATCTTGTGAATTTTGGAAAGTGTATTCTACGAATGGACCTTCATCAATAAGAGGGTCAAACTCACCTAAATGGAGACGAAGAATACCAGATGCCTGTTGAAATTCTACTTCAGTAAAACCAACTGACTGAATTTCATTCCACCTCGACGAAGGATTCGGAAATTCAAGGGTGTCCGAGGTAAATTCAACATCTTCAACAACTGTCAATTGTATTTGAGGACTTTGAGAAATGAGAGGAGCGAGGGAGGTCAAAAGAAGCAAGATGAGCATTGCAAATGCTTGTCTAATTCCCTGCATGGCTCATCGAAACCAATTACCTTTTTCAACACGCCCCTTCAATGTGCTGTCCTAGGATGCACAGAGTTCAGAGGTTGTTGTACTTGGAAATCGCTGAATCGGTTTTGTTAACAGATACTCTCCAATCCTCTTCAACACCCATCAAGGCACGAATGGCATCAACATTCTCAGGTATTACATCTGACTCTTGGTGAATGGCTTGGAAGTAATAGAGCGTGTTACCTTCAAGTTTGACACCGTCCTCCCAAACAAAAATTTCATGCAAATCTCCCCATTTACGACCAATGTCCCGAGAGAATTCCATAACTTCAGCAGTGGTGGTGATTCCAGTTTCAGCTCCGTTCATGATGATAAGACGAGGGTTGTTTGCCCACATCTCAAGTATCGATTCAGTAGTTAAACCGTGACCTTCTGGCAGTGTAGCAGTAATTACATGCACATGCATAATCGTTGTAGGCACTGCAACTGCCATCGAGTTAATTTTGATTTCAGGTTTTACAGTCATGACATCAGGGCCGTGATGAGAGGGGACTTTGAGTACTGGTTTGATAGCGTTGATTGGGCCTTTACTCGAATCTCCGGGATCCGCTGCTCGACGAATCATTGTGCACTCTACGCTTAATTCACCACAGTGCTCGTAAAGCGGTACAAGTGTACGCGAAAGTCCTGTTGTGTTGCACGATACCACTCGAGTTCCTTGAACATTGAGATTTTGAATGTGATTTGCAGATGAGGTGTATGAATTACCAGTCATTTCATGTTTTTCTCCACCTTGAAAAATCCATTTAACTCCGGCCTCGACATAGGTAGCTTTGTTGGATGCACCTACTTTGCCCGGAGAACAATCAACAACAATATCTGCAACTTTCAGAAGGTCAGAAAGACCTCCGTGACAGGTATATCCTGCATCTGCAAATGCCTTAATTCGGTTTTCATCATCAAATGTACAATAAATTGGATACCCTTTGCGAACCGCTAAGTCGCAGCCAAACGCTGGTCGAGTCTTCGTCACGCCGACAATCTCCATGTCATCTTGAGCATCAACTGCATCTGCCACACGCTTTCCAATCGTTCCGTATCCATTAATTGCGACTTTGATAGCCATTGTTCTCAACTACCCGCCTTTGCAGACCCTCTATTAACAAATCGACGATTTTCTATGTCTCTTCGCCCGACAAATAGAATTCTAAAATGCAGTAAATTATGCCCGGATTACGGGAGGCTATTTGGACATGAAGTCTCAGCCAACCACATGGCCGAACCACGAGAGGTTGTTGAACGCTCATTCAACATCAACAAGAAACTCGGTCCTCGACTCATTACTGCTGCCGAACAAAACGCAATATTGAGGATTGGATGGACGAATGCTGGCGAACCCGTTCCAAAGAATGGTGAATTGGGATTATGTCCCGATTTGCCATCCGGTGCCCGCATGAGGGCTCTCGGCGTTCTTGGCTCATGGATAGCATCTTTCGGAAGCGGTGGGAATTTTATCATCCAGGGTGATGCTGGCTCCTTCCTTGGTGCAGGAAATCGGGGAAACACCATTGTTTGTGAACAAATTGCGGGAAACTATGCAGCGTACGCAATGAGGAAAGGAAGAATTAGTGTCATGGGTGGTCTTGGCGACGATGCAGGTTCAAAGATGTCCGGCGGCCTTCTTCTTATTCGAGGTTCAGCAGGTTCTCGAATTGGAGGAGGCATGAGTGATGGGCTCATTGTTGTTCACGGCGATGTTGGAAATGACCCTGGCGCAGGTATGACCGGTGGACGTATTGTTATCAACGGGCGCTGTCCGACTCCACCTCCAGGCGTTGAACTGCGGCCACTTACTGCTGCAGAAGTCAAATCAATCAATAAGGAGCTCAGTGATCCAGAAATGGAAATTCCGAAGGACGCCGTCTGCTTAGCACCTGCTCCACTCTTGCAGGTAGAACAAAGCGAACCTCCTGTTTCGCATTCTGACTTGTCAAGTATAGGACTGGTTGCTGGAGATCTACATCATGTGGCACCATACCAAACGTGCGATACTGTTGTTTTGCTCGGTGAGCGGGATGGAGAAAATTCTCCAGTAGCACTCCCCTTGCCGATTTTACCGATGATAGAAAGTGGCAAATCACTCCATTTCGGCAAAGACGATGACCCTCAAATCATTCAAATTCTCTCAAAACAGCCGTTTTTGACCCATACTCATCCGAGAAATATCGATTTCACTCTCCTCAATTCAACCAATCTAGCCGACGCTCCTGAACTTCTAGGAAGTTCATGCGGAGTGGTAGTTGATTTGGATGATTTGCCTTCAATGAACTCGGAGGAAATCGACGGTTTTTTGGTTGCTGTTCGCACCTTACTAGGGATGGAAAAGACGGTCTCTTTCCTTAATTCACTGTGCAGAGTTGAATCTCTACATGTTCGCTCATCACACCATAACATCGATTTGGCAGTGAGTCGAATTGAAGACGGTTCAGGTATTGCTGAGGCAGCAGCATTGCCAATGATTGGACGCTCAACGAAGAGTCATCTGGATGACACATTTACACAAACCGGGATTTTGCTTGGCCTTTCGGCAAGCGGTTCAGACTTGGCAGTGCTTCGGGCTTCTGGAATCGAAGTCATCTGTTGTGAAGTCCCTATGGCCGATGCTCATGATTTAGCCCACTGGCTAAAGGGTGTATCGGATGAGTTAACCAACATACTTAGGAGGCTCGGACTTGATTCCATTGAACAACTTCAACGACAGCATCTGCGAGCTCTCGATTACGAAACTGCGGCAATAAGTGGCTTGAGGCTCGCAGGTTATGACCGCCCGTTGCCACATTGGTTTGCTCGTTGAGGTGATGGAATGCCGACAATATCTGTTGAACAAAGTCTACTCAAATCACTTCTTGAGAAACATGGACTTACACATGATATCCAACAGATGGACGTCCAACTGCCACTGTTGGGAACTGATATTGACGTTTGTGACGAATCCAACCTAACTATCGAAATTTTCCCAGACCGACCGGACCTGCTCTCTGGAGAAACTCTAGCGAAGGCTATTCGTCCCTTCTTGCATGGATGTAAAAGTGAACCTGACTTAGATGTAAAGCAAGGCGATATCAAACTAACAGTCGATGCGGAATTGGAACATATTCGACCTATCGTACTGGGTGCTGTTGTCCGAGGGGTGCCGACACAAGCGAACGAACAAGAACAAGACGCTTTCATCAAAGCGCTCATGGACCATCAAGAAAAATTGCACTTCGCACTCGGGAGAGGTCGCAAACGTGCATCAATTGGAGTTCATGACCTCGCACAAATCAAGCCTCCTTTCCGAGTGAAAGCGGTGCCAAGTAGCACCAGCTTCTGTCCATTAGGCATGGATGAAGAAATGACAATTGATGAGATTTTGTCCATACATCCAAAAGGCGTCGATTTTGCTCACCTGCTCAAAGACTTCACACATTATCCAATAATACTAGATGCTGATGACAAGGTCCTCTCATTCCCCCCAATTATTAACGGAAAACAAACGACTGTCAATAAATCTACAACTGATTTCTTCATAGATGTGACTGGTTGGGACCGGCGTGCATGTGAAGCAAGTTTGATGTTGGTTGCAATTCAACTCGCTGAAAGAGGCGGAACAATCGAGTCTGTTCAAGTTGAATCCTATGATGGTGAAACTGCGCATCATCCAATTTCGGAGCCTGTGAAACACCAAGTCACACAACGTCTCCTCGATGGACTGCTAGGTAGAGCGTTGAACGATTCTGAAATCAATTCGGCGATTAACAGAATGGGTGGTGAATACCATGGTCGCCAATCTGCTCGTCATTTCACATCAGAAACTCCTGACAAAATGTCAGATATTGTTGAAGGCGATTTTATCCTCACATTTGCAATGCCACGATGGAGATTTGACATTCTTCACCCAATCGACCTCGTCGAAGAAGTTGCTATCGGGCACGGGTACGAAGATTTAGGCGTGGATGTCCCGAAAGCACCTCTTACTGCAATTCCTCGAGTTGATACTCAAATTCGTCGAAGAGTTCGTGAATCATTGCAAGGACTTGGTTTCATGCAAATTCAGTCACTCACCTTATCCAACGACTTCGACCAATTTGAGGCAATGCGTTGGCCTGAAATGGGTGAAGTCACTCGTATCACAAATCCAATAACTATTGAACATACATTGCTTCGACAGTATCTGTTACCAGGGCTTTTCAGACTTATGGCATCAAATCGTCACCATGACCTGCCACAATCTGTGTACGAACTTGGTACCGTCATTCGAAACCACGCAAACAACGAGCGTTTTGCATTTTTGACTGCTGAACAAGGCGGTGGCTTTGCTGCAATTCGAGGCCGAATCCAAGCACTCATGCGAGATCTTGGTGCAACAGATTATTCTATTGAACCTCTGAGCGGGAAAATGGGTCCATGGCTCACTGGGCGTTCGGCAAAAGTGGTGATTGCTGGGGCACATGTTGGATGCTTTGGTGAGATGGACCCAAGTGTGTGCGACCAATATGAACTTCGAGTACCTCTCAACGGGGCCGAGTTTGACATACAGGCACTTTGTTCAGTATTACCAGACCCAGTCTAAGATTGGTATGGAGTGTAAGAGCCATCACTCGACTTTGTATGAGGAATCGAATCGTAAGAACCATCCTCCATCTTTTTGTAATAATATCCATCTGAATGATGGAACCAAGTGAATTGTTTTTGTTGTGTTTTTGGGGTTGGACTCGAATCTACAATTCCTTCGTAGAACTGCGATTGCTCCTCTGCTCGTTTGACTGTTGTAGAACCGTTTCCAAAAAGAGACACTGCGGCCATGTAATCATCAGACTCTCGGTGCGAGTTGTCGGCAAGTGTTGTTTCTGAACGGCTCTCTTCTTTTCGGTAAACAATTGTCTTGGCAGGTTCCTCATTCAGTTGTTGAGGTTTCTTCTTTTTCCCGAAGGGCCAAATTGGTGCCATGGTCCGGGGAAAATCTTCTGCTTCATGAAGACTACGAACTCTACTGATGCATAGAATCGGTGAAGTTCAAAGGGAAGAAGTCTTGGTCACTCTATGCGCAGAGTCTTGCTTGTAGCACTCTTGCTCTCGCATGTTTTGCTACCGTTTTCTAGTGCAATTGACGGTGATATTCCAACCGAATCGCGAGAGGCTGATTTGAATGTTATTGGACTTGAATCGTTTACTGTGCACCGAGGTGAACTGATTGAAATCTTGTTTACACTTCACAACCTTGCTGATGAGGACGATACGTACAGCTTCAATTTGACCGAACAAATTGATGGATTAACAGCGACTGGTCTCCCGCACTCAAAATTTGTCGAAAGTGGTTATCTTCGGCAGGTCAAATTTAACATCAGTGCTGAAGAAAATGCAGTTTACGGGGTATACAACCTAACTCTTCGATTTACTTCACAAAACTCACCCAGTTGGAATCTATCGAAAGATTTTGAAATTCGAATTGCTCCGTACTCAAACCTCAACTTTGGATCGAGTGAAATCTCGTCCTTTATCGTCACACCCGGCACTAGAACCGCTGTTGCCATGAACATCACGAACAACGCAACTCTTGAAGATGAAGTCACCTTCAATTTGTATTCTCAAACAGGATGGAATTGGGGTTGGACGATGAACAATACAGAAGGAGAGAATGCCTTTGAGACATTGCAGATCGATTCAGTCGCCTATGTGTTTCTATGGATTGATGTCCCTGAAGTTGTGGATGGAATGCCCCTTTTTGGCACGGGACCAAGATTCCAATTGAGCGCTGTATCTGGAATTGATGGGGCTATTTCTCGTTGGTCCTTCGATCTTTTAATGCAGGAATTTTACAACTCGTCCATTGATGCAATTGGCGAAGATGCTGTTGTTGAACCAGGGGGGGTTGAGCGCGTCTCAGTTGATGTTCGAAACAATGGGAACTCTCCGAACTATCTAAACATCACACTGCAAGCCATTGATGCTAATGGAGTTCCAATAGACGGTATAGAAAACTTTGATCGTATTGCTTTCAACGATTGGACTGTAGCGCTTTTTGATGCGTTAGAAGATCAGATCTTGATGCCAAATGAGTCCAGAACAATAAAGATCGCATTCCAAGCTCCTTTGGAATACTCAGGCAGTGTCGATATTCGTCTTCGTGTGTTTGCAGGAGGTGCTATGCAGTATACCCGAACAGTAGACATTGGCGCTACTATTGGGTGGGAACGCAGTGGAGACATTCAACTCCTAACCGATAATTGCCGTTCACTGCTACCATCAGAAACTTGCCAAACCACTGCTTCAGCAACGAATTCTGGTAATGCAGTTGACTCGTTTGAGTTTGTTATTTCAGAAAGTCCTGATTTTGTAGAGGCCGTACTCTTGAACCCCATAATCGAACTTAGCGCTGGAGAAACCAGCGAATTTGAATTGGTCAATATTTCAGGAATCTCAAACGCTCTCGCATTTCAATCGGGTGATGTTGTCATAGAAACATATCTTTTGAACACTGAAATATTGGTTGAAATTTCACGAATTCCTGTTAAAATATCCCCTGTAATCCAATGGAATTTTACGGACATTATCGAAGAAATCGACAACAAAGGTAGACTTTCAATTGCGATGACTTTACGCAATGAAGGGAATACTGCGGATGGCCTAATTGTTCAATTGCAATCGTCTCATTCGACACCGATGTCCTTCATTCCTCCAACTATTGCAATCTTCGAAGAAGATGTTGAATTTCCCCGTTCATTTGAGGTCAGTGATATCCCAATTGGGTACAATTTCACTGTTCGTGCTTGGATTGATTTACCAATGGATCAACAAAGCAACGGAACTGTATGGGTGAACACAACTGTTCGTTCGCAATATGAGCCGAGTACAGCGTTCATGCACAGCAGTACCGCCGATTACTTAGGAGAGCCATGGCAGGAAAGTTCTGAAGATGAAAAAATTGATTTTGGAGCGGTGTTTTCTTACGGAATTGAAATCTTCAAGGCATGGTTTTTGATGATTTTCGCTGTCCTCTTTTCTGGAGTAGTAATCTACAAATCAATTCTTTCGAGAAATAAGCGCATGGAAGAGCAACGATTGTTCAAGGAGAGAACAAGGCCTCTTGAAGTCAAGTCTGATGAAAACTGGATGGATAAATTTACTGCAACAAGTTCGGCTCCTAAAATCGAACCGTCAGTTCCCATCGATTCAAACAAATTTAAACAGCAATTTGTGAGAAAATCAGGAGAGTATAAACAATCACCTGCACCGGTTCATCCAGATTTAACCAAAGCCGCAACAACCGTGCTTGAATTCCATACATCAAATGAAATTCGCTCGACTGCTGACACATTGCTCAAAGATATTCAAGCCGGCAATGTGGCAGAACTGCATGCTGAAAACGAAACATTACGGAGAGAAGTTCCCGAAAACCAACGCAAGAAAAAACAAGATTCTGTTCCACTGCCGAACAATGATGATTTCGATATTTAGGTGATTCTATGTGGATGGTCGGCGTTGATGAAGCAGGAAGGGGTCCGGTGTTGGGGCCACTGGTCGTTGTTGCCGCTGCAATCCCAGAGGAACATCTCGATATTCTCATTGAACGAGGTGTGAAAGATTCAAAAGATTTGACGCACAAGAAACGTATGGAAATTGTCGAATGGTTTCTCGCTCAATCTGCGATTCATGGGTGGAAATATTCTACGATTATTTGTCAACCTGAAAGAATCGATCATGGGGTTCAAACAACTGGACTCAACTTACTCGAGGTAGAATTATTTGCTGAAGCTTTGGTTGAACTTTATTCTAAGACAAATGAGTCGTTAATCGTGATGAACGATGCTTGCGATGTGAATGAACAAAGATTTAGCAACAGAATAATCCAACGTCTTCCAAACTGGCCTTGGAAAGACTCAACGCTTTCATCAGAACACAAAGCAGATACAAACCATCCTGTCGTGGGGATGGCAAGTATACTTGCCAAGGTCGAACGAGACCGATGTATAGCACAGCTGGAGCAGAAAATCGGATTGACGCTCGGTTCAGGTTATCCGAGCGATCCAAAAACAAAATCAGTACTGAATGAATTGTTGCAAGAGAAATTACCGCATCCTGCATTGAGATGGTCGTGGAAAACGGTAACCCGTGCTTGGAAAGAGTTGTACAATGAGGAGCCTCCAAAAAGGGTTTTTTTGGGAAAAAATCAAACCACACTGTTCGGCGAAAAATAGAGATTTTCATGCGAGCAATTGATGAAGCAAACACTCTAGGAAGGATGAGCCACATGACTTGGGAACCTGATGAAGAGACACTTGTTGCTTTCCGGCACCTCGCCATTCAGAATGCAATAGAATACGAAGGTAAGGCTGCTGTAGGTTCAGTTATTGGAAGGCTTATGGCAAGCAGAAGTGACTTACGCCCCCACGGGAAGATAATTTCTCCACTTATTGCTAAAGCGGTTCATGAAGCCAATGCTATGGCTTCTGATTTAGGTATTGACGCCTTAACAACACTGCTTGAGAACGAGGCTCCACACCTTTTAGAAAAACGAGAGAAAAAGGAACGACGAGAAGGTCTTCCGCTCCTCAAAAAAGCAGTCAAAGGCAAAGTCGTTCTTCGATTTGCCCCGAATCCGAATGGACCGCTCTCATTCGGCCATGCTCGGGGAATTGTCATCAATGGAAGTTATGCAAAAGAATGGGACGGAGAACTCATTTTGAGATTTGATGACACCGACACGGTCGTCAAGCCTCCATTGCCTTCAGCATATGAACAAATTCCTGAAGAAGCAGAATGGCTTTTGGGTTTTAAACCCCATAGAATTGTAATTGCGAGTGATAGAATTCCTCATTACTATGAATATGCGGAGCAGATGCTCTCAAAGGACTTCGGATATGTTTGCCAGTGCAGTGGAGAAGAATTCAAGGAATTCCGAATCAGTAAAACGAACTGCCCATGCCGAACCAATGACGTGGATAAAAATCTTCAATTGTGGGGTCAGATGCTTGATGGGACATTTGTACCTGGTGATGCAGTCGTTCGGGTTAAGACATCTATGGATTTGAAAAACCCAGCTTTACGAGATTGGCCAGCGCTTCGAATTCAAAATACCGCTGAACACCCACATCCCCGAAAAGAAATTGGCTCACTATACCGTGTTTGGCCATTGCTAGATTTCCAAAGTGCGGTTGAAGACCATCTCCAAGGTGTGACCCATATAATTCGTGGAAAAGACCTCATGGATTCTACCCGAAAGCAGACACTTCTGTACGAGCACTTCGGTTGGTCATACCCTGAAACAATGTATTGGGGACGAGTTAAAGTCCATGAATGGGGAGGATTTTCAACCTCGCAAATGCGTCGAGACATCGAAGCGGGTATGTTTTCTGGATGGGATGACCCTCGATTGCCAACCCTCTCTGCTCTGCGAAACAGGGGTATTACGAATCAGGCATTGAGGTCTTTTTGGGAAGAACTCGGTGTTACGCAAAAGGACATTTCAGTCCCACTCTCAACACTCTATTCTCACAACACGAAGAGTATTGATGATGGCGCACCTAGGATTTCATTTGTACGTAATCCGCACCAAGTGAAATTAATCGGAACCCATCAAGACTCGATTGCTGTTGATGTTCACCCAAATCACCCCGAGCGAGGAAAACGTAATTTCAGCCTATTGACAAGTTCGGTGTGGATCGAAAAAGAAGATTCAAAAATCCCAGAATTAAGACTCAAAGGGTTCTGTGATGTGAAGAACGTCGACGGTTCAGCACATATTGGCTCTGAAGAACGTTCTGACCGCCGACCTATAGTACACTGGGTAAGCAATGAAAATTCAATAGATGGCGTTCTCCTTGTTCCGAATGAAGAGACTATTGAATCGATACATGGAAAACTCGAATCTCACCAATATCCGATTGGGACAATGGTTCAAATTGAACGTATTGGGTATGCGAGAATTGTCGATTCATCCACATTGATGTTTACTCATTCTTGAGGAAAGGATGATAAAATTGCTCAAGGAGGTACATTCAGTGGCGAGCATGGCGAAGACAGTTGCAGATTTAGAACTTGATGACGAACATATGACTATTGGAATCGACGACAGTATAGCTGAAGCTGCTGGCCGGCTGTTGACTTTACCCGGAGGTGTTCTCATCGTACTTGATGGCGATTCAAAGACGAAGGGCGTCATAGGACATAGACAATTCTTGAAGGCTATAGCAGGTAATGCGGATGCAACCAATTCGAAATGTTCTGAGTGGATGGAGATGGATTTTTTAGAAGTTCAACTCAGCGACTCCTTGAAATCTGTACTTTCAGACATTCAAAAACGCGGACCACAAGCCGTCGTAGCTGTCGACTCAAACGGAGAATTTAGTGGGTATTTCTCTCCAACTGATTATCAGAAAGCAGACTCACTTGTTCGCACACTTAAGGATCTCAAACTGTAATTAAGCAACTATCTTGATTACTCTTTGACAACCAATACAAGCAAATCGCAACGGTCTTTCGTCACTCGGTACAGGGTTAGGCGTAGAGCATGCCGGACATGGAATGACTGGAGTGGTCAAAGTTATTGCTTCTTCAACAACATCTTTTCTCGACCTTGGGCTGGTAACAGATGTGACCCACCAAATCACAACAACCACAGCAGTAGCGCCTCCCACAATCACTGATGAAAAGGCGAGTAAGTGCACTATTGCAACAACTGGGATAAGTATCATTTCAAGATACAGTACACTTCTTCGGCGATTTCGAGTAATTCTCAAAGCGAAGAGGAATCCGAACAGGAGACTGGTGAGCGTAAGAATAAGAAGTGTCAATGGAGCAGCAAGCGGTGATTCACTTGGTGATATATTGAATACGAATGTATCTTCTGGGTCAAGATTATTTCCTTCCAAAGACAAAGTTTCACCCCAAGGGAAACGTAGATGAGACATTTTCAACGATTTACTACCTTCAACTTTTGGAAATTCAAATGAAGTCATCTCAGTACTTTTTCCTTCGAGTGAAATACTAACATCGCTCCATAAAGGCACAGGCTGGAAAGTGATGAAATCCTGAATCAAACTAATGCGGGCACTCGGACTCGAGTCGTCATCACCAAGAACTTCAGTAGTCGTAAAGACCAAACCAACTGGGTGATTTACAACATCTTGTTCTCCGTAAAGATCTACATTGATTGAACGTACAACTAAATCATTCATCGGTGAGCCAAATAAGTCATCAACAGTGATTCCGAGACCAACACTCAAATAATAACTTGCAAGTGTTGCAGAGTTGCGTTCCATTTGACGTTCAAATTCAATTTTCTCAGAGGTTTCAATTGAACGACTAACTCGTTCTTCATCTGTAACAGCACCTGCATCAAAGCTTTTCAATACTGGAGATAAGGTTGTCACTTCATCACCGAGATGGTCCATGCCCCAACGCATCCAAAATGCCATTTCATCTCCAACCTCAATTCGTGTAGTGCGTTCTAGTTGTAATTCACCTTCGGAATTCTTGTTCAGCATAAAAGTACCACTAACGGAGATTGGACTTCCATCTCCATTGGTTTTGAGTGGTTCTTCAGGAGGATAATATGTTCCGGTTCCACCCGATGTGTCGAAGGTTTCAATCTCAAATTCTGTCGAACCCTTCAGAGTCTCTCCACCTGACTCGATGATGATTTGGGCTTCGACTGTGACCACTTCAACTCCACCTTTCGCTCCTTGCCATGTCCAAGTCACACGTACTCCACCGTCCGAGGAAGTCTCTATCGGATCACCCGTTAGTGACTGGCCATTGACTATAATTTCAAGAGAATTTGACTTTGATAACATGTCCATTCCCCAGTTTGAATCAATTAAGACTGAAAAATAGACATCCGAACCTTCCACTTCAGGCTCTGCCAACACCAGGTCAAAAAGCGGAATTTCCCCCTCTACAGTCGAGTCGCTGTCACTTGTACCCCAAATGAATTCCAACTTCGCATCACCAGTTGGAAGGGTGAACACAACTGAACGGGCAGAAAGTGTCAATTCAATAGCCCCCATATCAGAAATCGATGTGGCATCAACATCAATTGCAAAATTAAGGGTACCTGTTCCCTGAGGTAATATGGAATTACCAGGTTCCGTTGAGGCAGTGAAGGTTTG
>MDSV01092696.1_pt1 | contig 21996 bp, 20 predicted proteins | sample 810851 | NCBI WGS metagenome assembly MDSV01 (sample SAMN05326640, study PRJNA326480) | marine metagenome | isolation source: seawater | place: Atlantic Ocean: North East | collected 2012 | reverse complement strand
GCCAGAGCCTAAGCCAGAGCCTAAGCCAGAGCCTAAGCCAGAGCCTAAGCCAGAGCCTAAGCCAGAGCCTAAGCCAGAGCCAGAGCCTGAGCCAGAGCCAGAGCCTGAGCCAGAGCCTGAGTCAGAGCCTGAGCCAGAGCCTGAGTCAGAGCCTGAGCAGGCACCATCTAGCTGCCCAATATGCGGTACGCAGAAGGCTATCGGCTCCTCTTCTTGTGTAGTCTGTGGATATTCCTTTATCTCTTGATATGAGGAATTCTCGACCGAAGTGTTGATTGTTGTCTTGGTATGCCGAAGTACATGGCGGAGGCTCCAAACCCAGCTGATGCCCAAGTTCAGGCCTTATCGGCTATGATGGGCCCGATGATGGTTATGATGGTAGTTATGCTATCTCTCATGTTCTTCCCATTTATCAGGATTGGATTATCCACCAGTGCAGGATCAGTCATAGAGCCGATGCTTCCTTTCCATAGTCAGTATTTCGTACCCACAGTTTTTGTTGTCGGGTCGAGTATAATGGTGGTCAATACCATAATCAGGTCATTTTTTGTCGACTCATTGAAGCAAGCTCATAATGCTCACAGGGGAAAGCAGATTGGAAAGCAACTTAGGGAGGCTAGAGCAGAAAGGGACACTAGTAGAATGAATAAGATGCAGGAACTCCAATTGGCCTTAGGGCCGGAGAATATGGCCACTCAGGCTGAAATGTTTAGGCCAATGATGTTCACTATAGTTTTCATCATAGCTATTTTCAGCTGGATGTCAGCTTCCATTGAAACTTTCAGAGTTTCCTATGTCAGCCTTCCCTGGGCACCCACATGGAGCTTCTCTGAAAGAATATTTTGGATTATTCCTGCATGGATAGCATCCTACATTACAATGAGTGCCCCCCTTGGGAGAATCATAGACAGGCACATCAAGATTATCAGATACAGGAGACACCCTCTTGTACTTGCTGCAGAACCAATACCCGAGCCCTTGTTGTTTATGCTAGATGAGCCAAAGAGGAAATCATCATCATCCGCTTCTAGAACTCGCCAATCCCAGAGAAGAAGGTCAGGGCCTAGGAAGACAGGAATGAAAAAGGACGATGCCGATAAAATTAGAGGTGGAAATACCCAAGTCGCCCCTCCAAAAAAAGGATCTACCTGCCCCTCCTGTGATTCGGACTCAATAACTAGGACATCTTACGGAAAATTAAGGTGCGATGTTTGCAGAAACGAGTGGAGGTGAGCCTCTGCCTAGACTAACTGTAAGCGGCAAACCCGGTAGCGGAACATCTACTCTCGTCGATTTACTATCAAAAAAAAGAGGATGGGACTCTGTTAATGGCGGAGATATTTTCAGACAAGAAGCAGAAAGGAGAGAACTCAATGTTGATGACTTCAGCAGACTTTGTAAAGAAGACTTAGATGTAGATAGGTCGCTCGATGATATGTTAAAATTATTGATTTCTTCTTCTAATGGCCCATCTATCATAGAAAGTCGATTAAGTGGGTGGTGGGCTTATTTAGCAGGAATAGAGTGTTTGAGGATATGGATAGAAGTCTCAAACGAAGAGAGAGCCCGTAGGATTCTTTCTAGAGAGGGCGGTCAATATGAACAAGTTCTGAATGCATCCCTCCGTAGGAATTCAGATGATATGGAGCGCTATCAAGAACTCTATGAAATAAACCTGGATGATATGTCCCCTTACAATATGATTATTCAAGCCGATAATATGGATGCCTTGCAGGTATTGGAATTAGTAGAATTAAAACTGGAGGAATAAATTTTGAATGATATGATAATCCTACAAGAGTCGACAATTACTGATTCCAAAAGTGGTGGTGATCCATACTCGAGAGAAATTTCAGAACTACTGGAATCTGGCGTAATTCTAGTAAATAAGCCGAGGGGCCCAACCAGTCATCAATTGGCCTCATGGGCTAGAAACCTTCTGGGAATTAAGAAATTAGGTCATGGAGGTACATTAGATCCATTCGCTACTGGGGCACTAGCTCTTCTATGTGGCAGGGCCACCAGACTTACAGATATCGTTCTTTCAGGAGACAAAACGTATGTCGGAGTAATGAGGTTCGCTAAAGGGGTCGATGAGCAAGAGACTAGGGATGCATTGTCTTCTCTTGTCGGTAGATCTTACAATGTCCCTCCAAAAGAATCAGCTGTTAAGGTTAGGGTGAGAAGTAGAATTTTCAAGAGTATAGACCTCCTGGATATCGACCAATCATCTCGAATAATTGCAATCAAGGTGCACTGTGAGGCCGGGACATATATCCGTACATTGGCTAGGGACTTAGGGCTAATGCTGGGTTCTAAGTGTGATTTGATTGAACTACATAGAACTCAAACTGGGACATTTGACGCCTCTATGGCGTGTACGATGCAACAACTTACGGACGCCCTCCATATTTTCAGGGAGCATGGAGATGAGAGGGCTCTCAGGAGACTCATCTGCCCCATTGAGAGATTACTCGTCCATCTCCCAAAATTAATCGTTAAGGATGGTGCTGCTGCTGCTGTATCACACGGAGCATCACTAGCTAGGCCAGGAGTAGTTAGAGCCACTCCGGAGGCCAAGGTAGGGTCCCTAGTTGTAATTGAGACACTGAAGGGAGAGGCTGTTTCTGTGGCGGAATTGACTGTTGAAACAGAGGCCTTGCTAGAAATCAGTTCAGGTGAAGTAGCAGTTCCCAAGGCTGTCCTAATGAGTCCTGGGACTTACCCACAGACTTGGACGAAGCCATCCTAAACAATCTCGTGCTCCTCATAGACCCACTCATCTGTTTCCAAGCGTATGATTAGCTTCATCATGATGGCACCCCCTATTCCCTATTGGGAACTCGTTTCGAATTCGGAGCATGTATAACTATTACTCGAAAATAATTGATTATCAGCCCTAGGTGCTCTTTGGATTTACCCTCTCGACTACTTACGACTCTTGTTAAATGGCTTCCGCACTCTTCCAGGGCCTACTTGTATAGCCGCAAAACAAATCATAATCAGACCAATTGATATTGCTAGAAAAACTGATTGGTCATCTTTCTGATTTCCGCCGTCTGTACCTTTTGTTGGGCCACCTACTGCTATCTCTACTTCCTTGATATTATTGCCCTCATCGGTCTCCAATATAGATCCAGAGCTATCGACCTCAATTCTAACCATCTGAGTAGCTGGACCCTGAAATACTGCGTCACATTGAATTTCTTCTAGTCCCCCTGGGGAAATGTACCCAATGGTCGAGGTCCCAACTAGGATGTCATCAATATAGCAACGGATTTCCACCGCTCCTGCATCTCCCATGCCCTGATTGCGGACGTAAGCTACAATTCTTCCAATCTGGCCATCAGTCATTTCTGATCCTCCCGTGGCCGAGTTAGATATTGAGATAGTTTCAACTAGTAAATCTGATTTTGATGTGACAATGACGTCAATTATCTGTGAATATTGACTAGTTCCATCACTAACTACTATCTCTACGGGGTGAACTCCCGTTTCTACCGGGCTCAAACTTAGAATGCCATCTGTGAAGATAGCCCATGAGCGACTACTGGAGACAGATGGATTTTCAGTATCGGGGTCATAAATTATGATATCCAGATCTACCCTTTCTCCAATCTCGACATATACATTCATAGGCAATCCTTCGATACTTGGAGGATCCTTGACTTCTGAAACAGAGACTTGGAAGTAATCAGTCCATACATTTCCCCTCTGGTCTTCAACCGCTATGGAAATTTGAGAGCTTCCATGGGATTCTGATACTGGTTGAACAATTAGTGAACTCCCCTCGGAGTAGACACTCACAATCCCCTCCTCTGAACTAGTAGCTCTAACCGTCAGATCATCAGGAAGTGTGATGTCATCTGTACATGTCACACTTAGGGGGATCAATATTCCCCCTCCATCTTCGACCAGTTCCAGGTCATTAATGCCAATACATTGAGGGTCCCTATCCCATTCCACGACATATCCCCCTGTGATACTCATGGAATCAATATGAATGACAACTGTCTCAGGGGACCCGTCAGATGCCCACTGGAACCTAGCGGAGGCCCCAACATCAACAGACTCAGATGCCCCGGGCAAGGCATGCCCAACCGGTGCAGTGATGCTAAATTCCCCTAGGGAAATAGGCAGAGTATCAATGAGAAAATCACCCACTGCGAATCTCACTGAACTACCCGACTGAGACAATCCCGATATATTTCCAATTATAGATCCATTAATTACAATATGTGGGTCGTTGATATCCACTCTTACTCCAGATATACAGCCATCGCGTATCTCAATTCTTATTTCTGTGAGGGACTCTTGATTTTCCAGTAATTCACCTGATTGAATCTCGATATATTCGCCATCTGCATCGTTGGAAGGAGTCCAAATTGTGTAGTTACTAGTTCCGAAAACATGTATCCTTCCCAAACTTTGGAATGGCGGTCTTTCGATATCGAAATCCCAAAAACCAGAATTTTCTCCATTATTTGCTAATCCACAGCTTTCAAGATCCAGATTATTCGACCGAGTTCCTTGATATGGATTAATATCTATGATCGGGATTCCATTCATCCCGGATAACTCATGTATAGCTTTCACATTTTCAAATGAGTACCATGGCTGGAGAAATTTTGCTTTCAATCCCACAGCATCAATCCTTACTTCTGAGTCGTCACTACCTCCTCCTTGGGAAACGTAATCGACAGTGATGTAGGATTGTTCTGCTAGTCCCCAATCCCATTGAGCATGCTCATCCATCGGTATGACTAGAGGGTTACTCATCTTGTAAACGCCAGAAAGCGTCCTCGTATACGTCTTCACTAACTTCTCGCTACCTGTGCCTCCAAGGATTATTCTAACAGTATCTGAATAAAGAGCATCAGGTATCTCAAAGTGGATGACAAGTGAGATATTAGTTAGAATCATAGAATGCATTCCCGTAAATTGAAAATTGTTAACTGTAATATTGGGGCCCCTGGACCAAGTATAGTAGCCATCTGGATTCCCCGTGCTATAGTTAGATGAAGTAGGACTTCCCCCGGACCAAGCAGTAAACTCCCCAAAATTTTCAGGCCTATCATGGGTAAAAGACAACTCACTATCCGCCACTATTCCCATTGAATATTGAGCGGGACTCTGGCTAAAGCCAGATGTCGAAGAAATTGACCATACTGAACTATCATCAAAAGATCCTGCATCAAAAACTTCGGCTTCCTCGGCAGTGATTACAGTATCCCCCAATACAATCATCGGTAATTGAACCGAAATGAGCATTATGGCCACCATTGCAAAGCACCTTCCCAACCCCCTCATGCTTTCACCACGGCAACCATAGTGCTTCAACCCGTTGGTCCGTAGGATAATCTCTGCATAACGGTTGATATACAGGTCTATGCTCGTGGATTCACAAACGGCTGTGATAGTGTAGCGGTTAGCACGGTGGGTTGTGGTCCCGCCGGCCCGGGTTCAAGTCCCGGTCACGGCCCCACAAATTTACTCAGCTGTCAAGCTTGTCTTCAGGAATGTCATGCCCCATCTTATCTACTTTGATTGACATATAGCTTCGGTTCTCATCCCCAATTCCCACAATTAGGGGCATTCTCTCAGCTACTTTAGTTCCATTGTTCGCCAGTTGTTTGACTTTGTCTGGGTTATTGGTCATTAGGCAAACAGTGTGTATTCCTACAGCATGGATTATTTTTGAGGCAATTCCATAGTCTCTAGCGTCTGCAGGATGACCAAGTAGGAGATTAGCTTCAACTGTATCCGCTCCCTTGTCTTGTAGATTGTATGCCTGAATCTTAGCATGAAGCCCTATGCCCCGTCCCTCCTGTCTCAGGTAGACTATACATCCCCAGCCAATTTCCTGAATTTGCCTCACTGCAGCATTAAGCTGTGGGCCACAATCGCATCGAAGGCTACCAAAAACATCTCCAGTTAGGCATTCCGAGTGAACCCTGACTAGTACCGGACTAGGTCCATCCATCTCGCCAAGAGTTAGGGCAACGTGATCTAAGCCACTAGCCGTGTCATGAAAAACTCTGATTCTGAAGGCTCCTTGATGAGTAGGAAGCCTCGCATCAGCAGGCACCTCTTCACTTTCCAATATCTCATATTCATCAGAAGACATACTAAATCATCCATTCAAATTGATTTACTAATCAGGAAAATAAATTCCCCCGACCTCTCCTCGACCGATAATAGGGTAACGCCAAGTCGTTCGCAGAGAAGTGGAATATCACGTAAGGTCTCATGGTCGTCACATATCACTTCAATGATTTCCCCCTCAGCCGATTGAGACAGTGCAATTCTAGTTTCATTTATCGGTATGGGACAGAAGAATCCAAGCAAATTCAGGATTTTTCTCTCCGAAACCATTACTCCCACCATACGACCAGCGGGACGGCCCGTTTGAATCCGACGCTCAAGCGTTCTCTATCTCTGGATTTAGAGAAAGTCCGTCAAATTTCCTCCCCTTGATGACATCAATCACATATGCGACCTTCTCAACATGGATTTCAACGACTGCATTCTTGGAATCTCTAGAGACCTCACCTATTGCTATTTCAGGAATTCTAGCTTCGGAAACTATCCAATCGACTATCTCCCTACGAGTCCTTTTTGAATCTCCCATGCTCATCTTTACTCTCACCATTCCGAAGGGATCAGAAACTTCGTCCCAGTCCTCTCTCTTGGGCACAAAGTCCCTTTCTCTTCCTTCCGGGAGTGATGGTGGATCAACAAAAGGTATAGTCAACCCCCATGTAGAGCTAATCTTGTCGATAACTTGTACTTCTTTTCCAGAGACAAAGCTCCATGACTCGCCCTTTCTACCCATTCTTCCCGTTCTTCCTATACGATGGACATAGACTTCCGTATCATCAGGTAGGTCATAGTTGATTACATGAGTGATTCCATCGACATCTAGTCCTCTGGCGGCAACGTCAGTTGCTACTACGATTCTTTCAGTAGCGTCTCTGAATGAGTTTAGCACCTTCTCTCTTTTACTTTGGGGCATATCACCATGTAGTCCCACGGATCTGAAACGGAATTTACCCAACCTCTCGACTATAAGGTCAACCATTCTTTTGGTGTTGGCGAAAATCAGTATTTGTGACTGATCACTAGAATTGCCAATAATCCTTCCAAGAGCCCAAAGTTTGTTTGCCCTCCCTATTCTAACCGCGTATTGATCTATTTCTGGTACTTCAACAACTAGATCTTCGCTCATAACATGAACAGGGTTAGTCAGGAACTCATCGGCCGCGTCAAGGACCTCCTCAGGAAATGTCGCACTAAAAAGCAGAGTCTGATTCCTATTTACGGTTCGTTCAAAAATCCATAGTACATCAGGGAAGAAACCCATATCTAACATTCTATCTGCTTCATCCAAACAAAATAGCGAGATCGTCTCTAGTTTCAGATGCCCTCTTTTAGACATGTCAATTACTCTTCCAGGGGTACCAACTACAATATCGGTTCCTTTATCGAGAATCTTGGCCTGCTTCTCTAGATCTGTCCCTCCGTAGACCGTCTGTATGATAAGTCCCTTTTTCCCTTGTAAAACAGATAATTCTTCTGAAACTTGTACGGCCAGCTCTCTAGTGGGGCAGAGGACGATGGCCTGAATGCTTCCAGTCGGACTGCATTTCTCTAGAAGTGGTATCCCAAAAGCTGCGGTTTTCCCGGACCCTGTTCTCGCCTGTCCGACTATATCTCTTCCTTTACGAGCGTGAGGTATGGACTCAATCTGTATTTCAGTTGGCTGAGTCCAGCCTCTTTCCTTTATTGCATCCGATATAGGTGCCTCTAGGTCCCATGCATCAAAACCATTTGTGGAAGTAGTCATGTAAACGCCTCAGAATCAGAAGTTCTCCGATTCCTTTATCTCGGCCTGGAGCTCTCCCATCCAGTATTTCTTGCAGTTCTCCTTGGTAAGGAATTGATCCTTACTGGAGAAGTTATGATTGTAGTGATTATCCTGGACTGAAGTAAATTGAGAAGGCTTCCTCTTGTGGAACTTCTGAAGCACGTGTTGCCTCATGTATTGTCTGAACTTGAGGGACTTAGAACGATTGTATCCTTTGGGGGTCATACCATCCCATAGACGCTCAAACTGTTCCGCCTTCTCGTTGATATGCTCACTCATTTGCTACCCTCGCTTTCCGGCCGACTTAACTCGTCTTTATGATGTTCACCCTTCTTTTCATTACTAATCATCTTGAGCTCAGGGGGCTTTTCATCTTCATCTTGCACCTGTTCCAGAGGTGCAAGGAAACTATTCTTCTGATCTTCCGTCCCCTCCATCTCCAAGTCTGTAGATAGGGCCACTAGTCTCTTCCTAAGGTCTGAACGGGTCTCTTGCCGTAGTAATTCTCTCGCGGTTTCTCTTAGCTCCGTACCACTCATTATGATGGAAAGTAGGCCTATACATGCTTTCCTCAACTCATAGTCCCTGTCTCTAGCACCATCTATGACCATCCGGGAAACCCTCGGGCTTTCCATATTCAGCTTCTTTAGCGCACCCATCGCAGACTTCCTTACTGCCGCATCATCATCGGACATGGCCACTTCCACAAGAATTGCAGCAATTCTAGGTTCAGAACCAGCGAGCGAGTTAAGGGTTTTTGAAGCCCTTCTTCTAACCTCTGCATCCTCATCCTCCAAACACCACCCAATTAGGTCCCATCCCTCTGCTCCTCCTTTCGTAGTCAGAACTCTCAATATTGATGCAGCCCTCCTCCTCAAATCGACATCCTCTTCTCGTATCAATTCATCAATGTGGAGGCAACCAGTCTCAGCCCATCTTTCAGACGTTGATTTTAGAGCCGAAAAGGCATTTTTTCTACGCGCGTCCTCTTGGTGCCGCAACTCCCTTCTGAGGATCTCTTCACAACCAGAGGGAAACACTGGAGCCATTTTTTCAAGTGACCTCATAGCTTCGTCCCTTACTTCGGGAGAATCATCCATCAATCTGTCAGAGAGGCATCTAATTAGCCCCTCATGTTTCCTCATGGAAAAAGAAGGCATGCTCTCAAGAGCTACCTCTCTGATATCGGCAGAATCGTCATCGAGACAGTTCAAAAGTATCCCATGGGCAGTTTCAATATCTTCCTCAAAAACCCTATTCAAGGCTTTGATACCGTCCTGTCTTCTTGCAAAGCCCCCTCCAGATGTTCTTGGAAGTTCAATCACCCCTAACTCTCCAGAAGCTAGCCCAAGTATATCTGTTCGAGGTATTGACTCCCAAGTTCCGCCACTGGGAAGGAGTGCTCTGATGTCCGAGTCCTCTTTAACACGAGATTTTCTAAGCGCCTTGCCCGTTCTCGGGTCTCTGGCAATGTATTCTCTAGCCATGCGCCTCACGCGCCGCACCACACTGCCCCTATTCAACTGAGTGATGCCCTGCTCACAAAGAAAGTCCTATCCGTTAAACCTTCTCAGTACTGTATATGGTGAGCGAAGATCAAGAGATTCAACACCTCATTCATGCCACGTTTTTCAATTCAGCGATTGGTCATCTGCCCTTTCATGAATTAGTCAGAATGTGGACTCTGGATATGCAATGGATGAATCCCGGTTCGGCTCCAGCCATTATTGATGCATTATGTCAAACTGGATGGCTACAGGACAATGACGGCGAAATCTCTCCGAACCCCTCCATCGCTCAATCCCCCCCTCCCTTTGGCTGGAAACCCATCCTGAGGAGTCTCACAGATCCTCCTGTCTTCTCTGCTCAGGCTCCCGTGGGAGAGATTGCAAACGATTTTCATGACGAGCAAAAACCACATGTTAAGATTGTAACTAATCGAGAATATCCTCCAGATTGGGCAGAGGCTAATATTCGCCCTCTCATTTCATGGATATCGCTAGAGTCAGGATTGACCCAGAAGGAGGTTGTTCGAAGAGCACAACGCAAGAGAAGAGCTCTCGGACCAGTAACTCTATGGATGGCGCTTTCATTAGTTTCTAGGGAGCAAGGCCTAGACATGAATGTCGTTACAGAATTAATCGGTGAGCCGAACTAAGAGCCATTGGACGTCCTAACTTCAGCGGCTAGGAGGACAGGCAGTACGATTAGTGAGAGTATCAATGAGAATGCAACGGCAATCGAGCTCACTATTCCGAAGTCACTGATCACAGGAATTGGAGATAGCATAAGTACCAAGAAACCACAGATTGTAGTTCCTGCAGACATCAGCAGGGCAGTACCCGTGGTTGCGTACATTTCCCTCATAGAGTCCCAGACCCCCATCCCAGAACTGCGATTCTTTTCGAAACGTCTCCATACATGTATCGAGTAGTCTATTCCGAGACCTATGGTAAGAGCTGTGATCATGATGGTTAGAACATTCCAATTTAGCCCCAGCATCGCCATTGATCCGACGACCCAAGCTCCCGCTAACCCAACTGGGAGGATTACTACCAGGGACTGCCCCAGTCTTCTAGTGAGGAGAAATAGGACCAATATGGAAACAAGCAGGCTAATTCCCGTTGACTCGATTTGCGAGACAACAAGGCCTGACAGAATACCGTCAATCATGACTACTTCTCCAGTAGCGTAGGCCCTGCAGTCAACCAGTCCGTCACTCTCCTCTATCAGTCTAGCCTGTTGTTTGAAAACCTCTGAAACACGAGATGAGTCTTCACTGGTTTTAGCTACAATGTCAATACTCATCTTTAGGAAGAGTATCCCTGATTTATCATCAGTCAATGCGACATGCCCAGATATTCTCTCAGACCAGGTCTCACCTCTCAATGGATCGCCTACGGACTGATTCGAGACCAATGAGGAGATAGCTGACGTTAGGTCCCCCTCGACGAAACCATCTGATATGCCTAGTTCACCATCATATATCGCTAAGTGGAACTCTTCCCCGAATGACTGATCGCCATCTACGGCATCCCTGAGTATTGGGTACAACCCATCGTACGATGGTCTGTCGGAGGTCGTACTAGTGGGGTTGACAACTTCAGGAATTCCAGATATTCTGGTATCAAGGAAATCTAATGCTCTAAGCAAGTTTGCCTCTTCTGAAATGTAGTCCTCGCCAATCGCAGGTTCAATGATTATGTCTACAGATTTCCAGGCCGCCGCATCATATGAGTCGTAGATATCTTGCCGAACCTGCATAACTTCCATTTCATCTTCTGAGAGGAAATCTGTAAGTTCGAAGCTGGTATCGAGCTCCATTACTGCTATGGAGACAGAGCCAGTAGTGACCGCAGCAACTGCCAGCATTACCCATACAGTGTTCTTCTTCTGGAATTCTGTGATATACGCCGCTAATCTATCGAACTGCAGTCCTGCAGAGGTTCCATTGCCAATCCCTCTCTCTGCTACTACATGTACAGCTCCAACTGTGACAGTGCTTGCGATGAAGGCGGAAATCACCCCCAGGGCTAAGGTTGCTCCAAACGTCCTCAGTGGGGGGAGCGGGGAAAAGGAGTTGGAAAGGAACGCAAAGACAGTAGTCACTACAGCAAGCATCAGGGCTACTCTGATAGAATCAAAAGATTGCACCCATGCTTCAGCGGCGGATGCCGAAGAGCTTCTCGCCTTCTCGTACCCTCTTTGAAGGTGAATCGAATAATCAATTCCCAATCCGAGGACCACAGGGGCTACTGCAACTTCCAATATTGAGAATTTCATTCCCAGTAACGTTATGGTCCCATAGGTCCAAATCAATGCCGCTGAGAGGCTCAAAAGAGGTGCGGCGACCATAATTACTGATCGAAAAGCTAGAGCTAGAACAGCGACAACTACAGCAATAGAGATTACGAATAGCCAAATCATTTCATCTAGAGTCTTGTCATTAATGTCACTACTTATCAGATCATCAGAAATGACTCCATAAGAAAGTCCCTGACTGTTTTCGCCATTTAGATACGACCTTATTTGCTGTGCTACCTCTTCTCTCTGGTCCCTGTCTAGGGTACCATCTAGCTCAATAACCCAAAGCGTGCTCGAAGCCATAGGGGTAGGATCTCCACTACCGTCCTCTAGCCATTCACAGACTTGCTCGAATTCAAAATCAGTATGAAGCATGGCCGATGCAGCAAAAGAGGCCGTCGCTAGTACTCTCTCGTCGGCAGATGCTTCAATACAATCCTCATCGTCTTCTAGTATCGTGTTTAGAATCTCTCCCCAGTCTGAGAATTCTGATATTCTCATATCGCCATCCGATCTCTCGTCTATGGAACGCTGAATTGCATCAGCGGCGTTGATATGGGAAGAAATACTGCCATCAGGGAGGGCATTATCGATTTCTTCCATATCGAAAAGTATTCCAGACAATTGTTCGATTCCGAGTATATTTTGGCCGTCAGTAGTAGAAACGTGAACATATACGCGATGTCCAGTAGGTGTGATTTTCTCATCAACCCTCTCCATGGCATCTTCCGAGGCACTATCTGGTGAAAATGTCTCCAAGTCTGTTGTGAAAGCAGGAAGTGGAATAATCACGCTCATCATCAGTGCGGTAAGTAGGATACTGATGATTAGAGATGGCAGAGCCATACTCTCGAATATGGATGCCAATCGCATATTGGCATCTTGGTCCCCCATGAGATGCGGCCAAACCGGTTCACCGTTTAACTTAGGCTCACAGTAGGCCCCATAGGGGCCACTAACTTAGGAAAGCCCTCAAAAGGGGACGGCCGGTCGGGTAGCTATCCATGTCGATAAAAGTACTAATGAACGAAGGTCGCGAGCTTCGACTCAGGATTTCAGGCGAAACACACACAACCCTGCAACTATTCCGTTCAAGGCTCAATGAGAACCCAAATGTCGAGTATGCAAACTTCTTCCAGAAGCACCCAGACCTAGATGAGCCAGAGCTTTATGTCAGAGCTGTAAAGGGTAAAAAGGCAGAGAAGCTATTCAGAGACTTATGCTCTGGAATCTCCAAGGAATTCTCGGGCCTGAAGCTCTGAGGATGGTGAGAAAGTGCCCTCAGAAGGCCTAGAGGAATCTCTCGGATTGGTAGGTTGGTCCTTCGCCGATGACGGGGTGGGCGGACTTCTGAAGGTGAGAGTTGAGGATTTTAGGGTTGAAGAGGTTTCCAGAATTCCCGCTTTAGACCCAAAGGGTCGTTTTACTGTAGCAAGGGTCACGCTTACTAACTGGGAGACTAACAGATTTCTGAATAGGCTCTCTAAGGAATGCGGAATAAGTAGGAACAGAATATTTGCTTCGGGACTGAAGGATAAGAGGGCTGTGACCACGCAGATTCTCGTTATCGACGCCAATAGTAAGAAAGTCGAGTCTGTTGAAGTTCCAGACTGTGAGTTAGAAGTACTTGGAAGGACTCATCAGAAAGTAGGAATGAGTGATCATGACGGTAATAGATTCACTATCACTCTGAGGGGGTGCTGTCACTCTGATGGTAGTCCAATGGATGGAAAGGAAGCATTGCAGAGGGTCAATAAGATCCGCGAGGGTCTTGCCAAAAGCCTTGGGGCTGATGTGTTTCCCAATTGGATAGGCCCTCAGAGATTTGGTGCTAATCGTCCAGTGACCCCTCTTGTAGGTAGGGCGGTGATTGAGGATGACTATGAGTCAGCAGTCGATCTTTATCTTGGAATGGAAGGGCAAAGAGCCAGTGAGGAAACAGTCAATTTTAGAAAAATTTGGAGAGAATCAAGGGACATCTCAGCCTGCTTGGAAGCCATTCCCGGGCATTTGGGTTATGAGCGAGATATGCTCAGGCACTTAGATGGTAAGCCCGATGACTGGAGGGGGTCATTCAAGTCTCTGCCCAATTCACTCCAACTATTGATGGTCCACTCATTGCAATCGCTGGCCTTTAATCACACACTCTCCAATAGGATTTCATCGGGCCTGAGCATCATAGAACCAGAAATTGGGGATATAGTGGCACCCACAAAGACAAACGGCAGAATTGATGTTTCCAAGATGGCATCTGTGAGTAAAAGTAACTTGGATAGGTGTAGGAGAAACTGTAGGTTAGGGAGGCTGTCCGTTACTGGGCCTCTCCCGGGAAGCGAATCGGTAACGGCCACGGGAAGGCCAGGGGATGCGGAGTCAAAGGCCCTCGTAGATACGAAATTAGAATCTGTTAATTGGAGGGTTAAGAGAATCCCACGCCTCTCTACTAGCGGTACTAGGAGGGCTTTATCTGTCCCCTTCATCGATTTTTCCGTTGAAGAGGCATCTGATATTCCCGACTCTTCCGAGAGATCGAAGAGATGGGAAGAGAGTCCTTTGTCAGGGGATAGATGGCACCCCGAGGGGGCATCACTCAGACTTAGCTTCACTCTCCCTCCTGGGACCTATGCAACAGTCTTGATGAGGGAGTTCATGAGATCTCCTCTGGATCACTATTGATCAGAGTCTTCCCATTTCTAAGGTCTCAATTTGCCCAACTAATGGGTCGGTTTCCCTGACTCTAGCCTCGAATTCATCGACAGTCCCCTCGCCATCTTCTAGTACAACTTGGACTTCGATGAACATCATTCCAAATGCCAGAGGCTTTACCTCGAATGTCTGGACTTCTTGTAACTCCCCTATTCTAGATGCGATTCCATCATAATCAGGCCTTCCTTCTTCCGGTTGATCCATAGTTACCTTGTATTTCACTACTACATGCCCCATAACAAGCCCCTCCTCAGGGTCCAACGAATCCGCACTCGACGCAAACGTAGGGTACGGCCTGAAGCCTGCATCTCCTACTTCTCCCAATCGCGTAACCACAGACTGGACATGGGAAAGATGTGCTCCTAGCGTCAACTAGGGGTAATCCCGATGCTGTACATGTGTTTGTCCGTGCTGTCATTCCTGTTCCCCAACGAGGCGGCGAGCCACCATCCCCTTTTAGGGTTGACCGAGAGCAAAGAAGCATGCATACAATGATTTCAAATGAGACTCCCTCTTACTAGAGTCGGCGTGATACAGTGACAGAGGAGGAGCTATCCTTGACCGGCGAGCAGAATGACTTGTCTTCGTTTGTTTCAGACGAAGGGGGAATATGGAGTTTGAGACAGGTTGAGAAAGTTAGGGGTTGGAATAATATCGAATATGGGGCTGGATTATCGGGGAAGAATACTCCCTCGACAGGACTCTCGATGAATAGGGCCTACATACCACCTGGGGGAATAGCGAAAGCACACATCCATGTCGACTTCGACGTTATGATTTACCTCTTGAAAGGAAGCGTGAGGCACGAGTATGGGCCGGGATGTAGAAAGTCCGTAGTTCACAATGCTGGAGATATGTTCTACATCGAGCCAGGACTTCCGCATGAGGTCTTCAACACATCAGATACTGAATGGGTTCACGCCATCGTTTCAAGATCAGATGCGTCGGAGTGGCAGAATATAGCTCCCTATGATAGGGATTCAGAGTGATCTTAGTCGCTATTCTTCCTCTCTCCTAGAAAGCCTGCGTAGTCCTACCATCGTGGATAATTCCTCTTCATGATCATCATTATTGGTTACTACGCCCACTTCCTCCAGGTGATCCGATACCTGTTCCATTGCGGTTCTACCATTGGCCCTCTTCCTGGCCCTCGGAAGTTTATTCCTACAAATCAGATATGTCTCCGAGGAAGCATTCCTTGATGCAGTCGGTGCATATCTTTGGACATTGGAGAATCTATCCTTGGCCGCATCTACCAAACCCTCTATTCCAGTTCCTTGGAAGGTCTTAGTGACAAAAGTTCCCCCGGCCTGAAGGACACCCATAGCCACGTCTAGTACAGTCGTAGATAGTTCAAGAGATATCGCTTGATCAGTATCGTACCTCCCAGTTAACCTTGGCGATATATCGCTAATGACCACATTAATCTTCTTGTGGTCTAGGAATTCGTTAATCACTTGGATTGTTGATTCATCCATTGCATCCCCTATAATCAGCTTGGCTCCCTCCACAGGGGAGGTAGCTAGTAAGTCAACGCCAATAACTACCCCCTCATCTCCTGCTTCCTCGACAGCCACTTGTGTCCAACCGCCCGGGTGACAGCCTATGTCGAGGACAGAGTCCCCGCGTCGAATAATTGAGAACCTATCCTGTATCTGCTTCAGTTTGTATGCAGAGCGAGCCCTGTAGCCCTTTGATCGAGCCTCCCTCCGCCATGGATCACGGCGGTTTTCTTGGTACCATCTCTTGCTCATACCCAGTCCGGAATGAACTGAGTTATCAACTAAGGGCCAAGTATCGCCTCTCAGAGTCCAATCTCTGATATCAGTGCCCGAGCCGTATGGCGTATCGCTTCTTCAGATGCCATATTAGGTTCAAATCCTGTCCCCAATAGGCGACCAACCTCAAGAGATGTCTTGGGGACATCACCAGCCCATCCTCTGTCACCACCGGTGTATTCTATGGAAACCCCCTCTAAACCGCTCTCCTCTACGACTATTTCCGCGATTCTTCTAACGGAGCAGGTATCCCCAGTTCCCAAGTTGTACAAGCTCACATTTAGCTCGCAATACCCAATAAGGTGCATCATGGCCCCAACACAATCTTCCGCAGACATGTAAGATTTCTCTTGCATACCGTTTCCTAGAACCTCTAGCCTACTAGGATCCGCCTTGAGCTTGTGAATGAAATCGAAAATTACCCCGTGAGTTCCACGTGGCCCAACGATATTAGCGAAACGATGTATCCATGCGTTGGCCCCGAAAGTTCCTGCCCATGCTGTTATCAGGGCCTCTGATCCCAATTTCGATGCACCGTAGAGTGATATCGGCATTACGGGACCATATGTCTCAGGTGTAGGCATCTGGTCTGCTTCTCCATAGATAGCCGAGGAGGATGCGAACGAAATTGCAGGAACCCCCTCCTTCCTCATTGCCTCTAGCACGTTGTACGTGGCTAGTGTGCCTTGCTTTAGATCAGTGTCCGTGACCTCCGTGCCCAGCCTTATATCTGGATTGGCGGCAAGGTGATGAACCATTTCCACACCTTTCATTGCGGAGCTTATCGCCCCTATGTCGAGAAGATCACCTCTGTGGATATCGACCATCCCGGTACCTTTGTGATGCTCCAGAAACTCCTCTCTCCCACTCGAGAAATTATCGAAAACCCTCACTTTCAATCCTGCGGAAACAAGCGCATCAACCAGGTGTGATCCGATGAAACCCGCTCCTCCGGTAACTAGGTGCATGGGCATTGGAGTAAGCAGGCTGACTTGAGCCCATCGGACGGAGGCTCCTAAGACCAAGAGCCAGTATTCTTCCTCTCTCTGAGGTAGTATGCACTGGCTACCGTGCCAAGAAGAGCCGCATGAATAACCGTGCAGTAGGGGCATATGTGCGGGGCGCCTTCTACCATTGTGAGCTCAACGATTACGAGCCAGAGAACGAATGGCACCCCTGCAAGACTGACGTAGTATAGCAGATCAACATATTTGGAAGCCCATTTTGCGTGCAGGTCCATCCTCAGTGAGAGGATCAAGAACCAGATTAATGCGAATGAGGCAATGCCGATTAGGCCCCATGGAATTCCGAAAAGATTGTTCCACTGTGGGTCTCCAATGACCGATCCACATTGGACTAGGCCCTCTGTAGCGCACATGGATGACGAGCCGACAAGCATTGAGTTGTGTATGGACCAAGTCCATCCCGAGCCCATTATACCTACAGCAGAGAATCCCATGGAGGCGTTCAGAATTCCGATTGTTCCATCTTCCCCAGAAGCATCTCTGGCCTTAATTAATAGGTACACAGAAACGGTCAATCCGATTAAGAATGCGGCTAGTGGAGCTGTAATTACTGCCATCATTGACCACCTACTAGTCTCTGTAGGGCGGAAGCAACATCCTCTCCGTCTCCCCCTTCCCCTTGATGCTTGTTCTTGTTCCAAGCCACAGTGCCATCAGGCTCTAGAATAGCTGTAAATGGCGTTCCTGAGAGCTCCCAGTTGCCAAGGATGGTATTTGCGCCGTCATCCACATAAGGCCAGTTATGAGCTGTGCCAGGGCGGTCGGAACAGTCGTCCCTATCGCTATTGCACCCGAAATATGACGTCTTATCTCTGAATGCCTCGACCTCGTCCTTATTGCTGTCATGATTTGGAATGTTCAGTTGAGCAGCAATAGTGACGAAGTTGACCCTATCTCCCCACTGTGAATGGAGCTGACTCATCTCTTGTCCTTCGGTCCAGCAGTACGGACAGTCCGTATCGATAAACTGAATCAGGAACCACTCACTTTCAGAGGAGCCGTTCCAGTCCCAGTCGTAGTTATCCGAAAGCCTGTATTCACTCCATGATGCCCCGTTGTAGGATTCAGCGATGAAATCAGGGGCTTGATTCCCCTCTTCCGGACCCACTTGAGGTATCGGCGCGAGAATAACCGAAATCACCACCACTAGGCTGATTATTCCTGCCGTCAGTAGGCCTGCTATGGTTCTTACATCCTCATCTTTGCCCCGGGGTAAGGACTTCGCCCTGCGTCTCGACATCGTCTATCCGAAGCACTAATCAACTTTCAGCAATTCTGTTGTGTGTGTACGATCCATGCATCAAGATGCCCCTTATTTTAGCCATCTTCCAATTCAATGAATGCGAACGCTCATTTGGGTCCTGTGGGCGCCCCATTGCGTGAGTGAGGAAACTCCTGCTGACAGATTCTCCCTAAAAGATGGTGAATCCGTTGATGATGAAGCAGAATTTTGGCAATCTTTCTTTGAGCGTCTGCAACCTGTAAGGGAGGCAGCCAACTCAATCCGAAGTAGATTTTCAGAGGGTCCTCTGGGAAATGCCATAGATACCGTAGGGCAGTTGATGGATGATGCTGCAGATATTGCCCACTCGTCATACAGGAGACTCAACGAACTGGCTTATTCCGCTATTCTCAGGAGTCCTGGAATATTCGTAGCAATTCTACTACTACTTACCTCTGTAGTTGGTCAATACGCTATGGACTTCCAGCAGCAGATAAATGGTGATGTGGAAATTTACCTCCCGGAAGGAGCCGACTCTTCCGATTTACTCTCAGAGGTAAGGGAGCAATGGTCTACCGATGTCGTGATTGTATATTTCCAGACGGGGAACGCCATCAAGTCAATTTCTGAGAGGACCCAGGAGAACATCACTTCTGCCGAAGTCCTCAGGCAAATGTCATGGATTGAGGGGGACGATTCTTCTCCTGATAGAAACTATGAGCGTGGTTTGGACTGGGATAAGGGCGACAGGGGGGTCAACGATGGAGTGGTGTGGATTCTTTCGCCCTCGCAGATCATCAAGGAAGCCAACTCCTCCTCGTGGAGGTTCAATTGTGCTATGGAGAAGTACGGCCTCCCCATTAGTGATGGACAGAACTGTGCTGTTGCTGGACTAAACCCCTACTATGGTTATGAGATTCCCGATGAACAGGAAAGAATTGACCAATTTGTCGAGAACGCTGGGTCGTTGATGCGGTCCTTAGTAAGAGATACGAACGGAGATGAGATATGGGACACTGGTGTCATAATAATGGGCATTTCTTTCGATATGTCCACAACTGAGATTCCAACACGCGATGATCCGAAAAATGGACAAGTTAGGGATCACAAGGCGTTCCTCGCCTTTGCAGAGGCGTATATCCATGGATATGGATCAGACGGCAAGATCCTCCCAAATTGTGATGCGGATGGAAGCGGGGTCTGCGATGTCATTGAGGACAATTGCGAGCTTTGCTACACTAACTACGAGCTAACCTCAACCATGGACGAGGAAAGAATTGAAGATATTCCGCCCAGGAGGGCAGTTACTGTTACAGGGCTCACTCCAGTTCTGCATGATGTCTCCGATGCAATATACCTGGAGTTAGTTGAAACCATGCTCCCAGCGAGCTTGGCGTTAGTAGCATTGGCAATGCTAATCCTCCATAGAAATCCCAAGGTCATCATCATCTGTGGAGCGCCAATTGCCATGAGTCTTGCCATCACATTTGGCACTACGGTGATAGCTGACATCATGCTAACTCCAATGATCATTTCCGCAGGCCCCATACTGGTAGGACTTGGGGTTGACTATGCCCTACACCTAACCAATAGGATTGAGGAGAATAGGCAGGAGCTCATAGAAGAGCATCTCGAGAAATCATGGAAGATGAATAGAGATGGCCTTGAGGCCCATCCCGTGGACCCCTGGGATCCACTGATTAGCCTAACTGCGACAGTCAGAGCCGCTATGACGACTGGCCACGCCATATTCCTGTCGGCACTAACCACGATAATAGGGTTCAGCGTCCTTACTTGGGACAGCCTAGTTCCCATTCAGCCAATGAGGACGGTTGGGACCACTCTTCTATTGGGGATTTCGGTGACATTTCTGCTCTCCATGATAATGGTGCCAGCTCTTATCCAGCTACTCAGGTACAGGAGGTCATCCAGTATGTTTGAAATGTCAACAAATCAAACGATTTATGTGGCACTATCACTGGGAGTAGTCGCCGCATTCGCTCTCTCATACACGGACACTATGACACTCACCAACTCGATCATCCTAGCCTCCATGTTGTCTCTCACAATTGCCCTAGGCCTACTGGATAGCGTCTGGGACTACATTGGGAAGATTCCCGTCAGGGCTACCATACTAGTAATGCTGGTTGCGATAAGCACTACCGTAGCTGGGGTTATGATTCTAGAAGAGGAACTCGGCAAGGATATCACGGGTTCTTCCGATGAAGTCCCCCCTGGCCTGGAGTCTTACGAGGCATTGAGGGAGTATAGCTACGAATTCGGAGGGGGGCAGACAAATCTCTTCATTATCGATGCATCCGCTAGGGAGAATGGCAATGGAACAGCTCCTATCAGGGATGTCCCTGTCCTCGATGCCATAGACGCCATGCAAGTAAAGGTCGATAACGTCGAGCTTACCAATACAACAAGTCTGGTGGATATTCTCAAGGCCATTCATCTACAAGATGATATCACAGGGCTTCAGACCTTCGATCGCTCGTTGTGGGACATCCTGCACTCTTCTTGCTGGGACGACCCCCTCCAGCTAGAATGCATCACCAGCGGCGATCTTGTATTCACTACAGTCTCTTCAAGGGAGGATATGGTAAACGTCGTATTTGATACACTCAGTCCCGAGATAAGGTCAATGCTCATGAATGCGGACCAGGGTTCTGGTGAGACGAAGACTCTGGTCTACGCGTGGCAACCCTACATCAATATCCAAGATGCGACGGGCTTGAGGGATACTATCGATAGCTTCCTGTCCGAAGGGGGTTGTGATGATGCCACCACTTGCCGTTCTACCACTCTCTCTGATGAGGGAGTCACCAACTCAAAACTCACTGGAGGACTCCCAATATCGATAGATATCAACACAGGGATACACAAGGCCCAGAACGAGACTACTGTCTGGACCATGATCATCCTTCTCTTTGCCATGGCCATTCTGTTCAGATCTCCAAGACTTGCAATATTCACAATGACAGCAGTGGCCGTGGTAGTTTTGTGGCAACCACTTCTCATGAGAGGCGGATCAGTCAACGTCAATGTCTTCACTGCAATGATTGGCACCATAGTGTTCGGAATAGGTGTCGATGACTCAATCCATATTATCGACAGGATCAGGGATGAGGGCGAGACTCCGGCAGGAGTGGTAAGGTCGGTAGTCACCACAGGTAGGACGATCTTTGAGACGACTGCGACAACATGTGCGGGATTGTCCGCGGGCCTGTTCGTAGCTATACCGGGATTGCAGAATTTCTTCCTTCTGATGATGGCGCTGATAGCTCTGGCCTTGTTGACAAGCGCGATTCTCTTGCCAACGGTGATTGTCGTCTACAACGAGTTCAAGTCTAGAATTACTCTTAATGGGCCATGGCTTGACTACGAAGACAGTGGGGTCATCTCGGAGTCATCGGTACTCAAGGCGGTAATTTTCGATGCTAACGATGCATAGCTGAAGCTAATACATTAGCGAGGGTGCAGGGAATAAGCCCCTTTCTGTTCACCTTTCGGCTGATCGCATTCAACTATGCATCCTACCCGGCCCTATCGATGCACTACGGGCCTGCTTGGACTTGCTCCAGCGGGGTT